>Ga0134099_1001410_pt1 | contig 23043 bp, 18 predicted proteins | sample 10_taG_2_FD_105482 | JGI IMG/M metagenome (GOLD analysis project Ga0134099, IMG submission 105482) | Switchgrass degrading microbial communities from high solid loading bioreactors in New Hampshire, USA - 10_41_5_180_A2 metaG | ecosystem: Engineered > Bioreactor > Semi-continuous > Anaerobic >...
ATTACTGAGCATATGGGCGGTAAAGGACGGCGTTGAGCTATTGGGAAGATGGGCAGAGTTTTTTGCCACTTTTGTTATATTTTTTATTTTAGTTCTTGTGTTGCTCAGTATACCAAATATGGAGTTGAACAACATCCTGCCTGTAATGTACAATGGACCGAAGCCAGTAATAAGAGGTGCGATTTCAGGATTTGCATTTCCTTTTGCCGAGACAGTAATATTTACAATGGTATTGGGTTCTCTTAAACATAAAAACTCTCCCTACAGGGTTTATCTTACGGGGCTGATGGTAGGAGGAGCAGTTCTTACCATTGTTGCACTGATGAATATTCTTGTCCTAGGGGAAAGATTCATGTCAATACTATACTTCTCAACATATTCATCCATTAGGACGGTTAATATCGGGAACTTCTTCCAAAGGGTAGAAGGAACAGTGGCTATTTCATTCATGATTGCAGGATTTATTAAGGGATGTGTGTGTTTGCTGGCTGCCTGTTCAGGCCTTGCAAAATTGCTGAAGATTGATAATTATAGAGTTATAGTTACCCCTGTCGCTTTGCTGATGGCAGAAGTAAGCTATGCAAACTACGTCAGCATAACGGCAATGTATGATTGGCTTTACCGTGTGTACTACATTTATGCACTGCCGTTTCAGGTCTTTCTTCCCATAATAATACTTATAGGTTGTGAGATAAAGGTCAGGAAGAATAAAAAACAATGAATCAGAACCTGCTGTATTTTTTTATGTTCTCTTTTATATCATCCAGCACGCTGTTGAATTTCAGGGATCTAAGCTTGGGAAAGGCTCTCAGAATCCTGATCTGAGAAAGCATGTTCATGCCAAGGAGATTGTTGTATTTGCTTTTCAAATCCTGCAGTATGCCTTCCAGTTCAGAAAACTTCCCTTTAGTTGCACTTTTCAGGTATTCCAGCTTGGTTTGCAGCTCCATGGACAGCAAGTACAGCTTTTTCAACCTTATATTCAGCCCGACGACGGATATCACTGAAAAAACCAAGTCAATCATAAAGTATGCAAGTATGATGTAAAGCATAAGCATACCGCTCTTATAGGGGATTTGCTCCACCAGCCGGCTGGTATGGGGCTGTATGATTTTAACAATAATCAGGGACAGGACAGCCCAAAGGGTAGAATTGGCCAGGCAAATCCTTCCATGAATGTTGAACGGTTTGTCACTATAATCCCACCAGGTGCTTTTGAACGCTTTTTCCAGAATGAAGGCGGTAAAATATTCCAGAGCAGAGGTCAGAACCAGGGATCCTGCAAACAGCAGCGCCAGATTATCCTCAAAAGGTTTTAAGACAGTTATAATTATGATGACTCCAAAACCATAAATAGGGCAGAAAGGTCCCGCCAGAAATCCCCTGTTGATCAACTTCCTTTGTGATATTGATACATAGACGGTCTCCATGCACCATCCGATGAATGAATATATAGTAAAATAATAGAACAGATGATAAAGATAATGTCCCAAAATCGTGAAGTTCAACATATAAGCCCCAAGACCCACTAATTTTATCTTTATGAAAAACTCAGTACATACAGAAATCCCTGATGAACTATCCCTTCAAGTCTAATCTTATGGGCTATAGCGTTGTATATGCCTGCTGTATATAGGCTGTACTGTTTCAATACCGTATCAGCCAACTAATATTTAAAATAATAGTAATAGTTCTACACTAATAGAAAAATTCCTTTGTCCAACGCCGGGGTAAATTTTTACAGTCATGTTATTTTAATTTGTTATAATACTGAAAAACAGGCAGTTTTAAAACTCTTTCAACATGCTTTTTGCGATGGTTGCACTGATTATACTGACACCGGCCCTTTATTACGCACAAGTGGCGATATCTGTTGCTGAAACAAGGCTGATGATAAGCAGCCATGTATTTCTTCAATAAATATATAAATGGTTTTGCAAAAAGAGTACTAAAACTTTGCCAGCAGTTCAAAGATACAAACCGCCAGAATTGCACTTATGGCTACTTTCATCAGTCCTTTTTCAAAATAGGCAAGTAATATGGCCACTATCATTCCTGCCAGTGAGGAGTAAATACTGCCGGTAGAGGTCAGTATGGCAGGAAATGTCATGGCTCCCAGAACAGCGTAAGGCGTATAGTAAAGAAAGGACCTAAGAAATTTTGATTTCAGCCTGCCTTGCATGGCAACAAGAGGCAAGACTCTCGGAATATATGTGACTGCTGCCATTGCCATAGCCGCAAGCAATACCCTGTTCATCTTTCATCCACCTCCTTTGGGAAAAGCAAGGCCCCAACAGCGGACGCAGAAACTGCGGATATGATTATGCTCCAACCGCTGGAAATAGCTTTAAAACAGGGTGTCCAGCTGAGCATTGAACTAATGCATACAGCTACCACCACCACTACCAATGCGGCAGTGGATTTTTTTGCCGCAGGTATGAAAAGAGCGATGAACATGGCATAAAGGGCTATTCCCATGGCGCTTTGCAAAAAGGAAGGAAGAACGGATGATGCCATGGCACCTGCTGCCGTTCCCAGAGCCCAGCCCCAATAGGGTAAAGATATAAGACCCATCATATACGGAAAAGTTACTTCCTTTTCCTCCATGGAAGCGACAGCAAAAATCTCATCGGTGATTCCAAAAGCCATTATGCATTTTTTCAGCAAAGGCATATTTATAGGAACTTTCTGAGAAAGAGACAATGACATAAGAGCATATCTTATGTTGATTACAAAGGTTGCCAGGCTTATTTCATAAAGAGGCGCTCCGGATATTATCAGGGACACACCTGCGAATTGTCCGGCAGAGGTCAGATTTGTCATGGAAATAAATATTGCCGCCAAAACCGATATCCCGCCATTTACGGCCATTAACCCAAAAGTGAAAGAAACGGGTATATATCCCAGAGCTATCGGTATACCTTGCCTGAAACCGTAAAGAAATTCCTGCAGAATATTGGTGCCTTGCCCGGAACGGTGCTGGCAGATTAAGTCAAACTTTGCGTTCAATTTGCTAGTCCCCCAATGCTAATTCAGAATATATGCATGACATACTTTCAAGATTGATTTTAAATATCTGCAACAATAAAAACCATGCCTCACTAGAGTTTATCACAAAAGTGCGGAATGATAAATATGCAATTGACTGAATAAATAAATATGCACAAACAGGAAACAAACATAAAAGCATGCACAGGCTGAAACATATTGTCGAAGATGCATGCGGACGGATATAATGAAACAAAACATATGTTTGATTATTTCTGTTGCAGTGGTATAATAATATAATAGTTTAGATTGTTGTGTATGCATGGCCTGTGATTTACATAAAATCAGTATGGGTTCAGCCTGTTGAATGCATAAGTTCAATCCTTTCGTGTTGGTTGAATTCATTCTTAAATCAAATAAAAGGAGTATTTGCAATGCCCGAATTTAAAATTGTTGCAGACTACAAGCCCTGTGGGGATCAGCCCCAGGCTATAGAAAAACTGGTAAAAGGACTGAACATGGGATATAAGCATCAAACTTTGCTGGGAGTTACCGGCTCCGGTAAAACTTTCACCATGGCCAATGTCATAGAAAGGGTCCAAAGACCGACTCTCGTCATAGCCCATAACAAGACCTTGGCCGCCCAGCTGTACAGCGAGTTTAAGGAATTTTTCCCCAATAATGCCGTAGAGTATTTTGTAAGCTACTATGACTATTATCAACCGGAAGCATATATACCTTCCACCGATACATACATTGAAAAAGACGCGTCCATAAACGATGAAATAGACAAATTGAGGCACTCTGCCACCGCAGCGCTGTTTGAAAGAAGAGATGTCATCATAGTTGCCAGTGTTTCATGCATTTATGGTCTGGGAGATCCGGAGGATTACAAAAACCTTATGGTTTCCCTCCGTCCTGGAATGATAAAGGACAGGGATGAAGTGATCCGGAAGTTGGTTGAGATACAGTACGAAAGAAATGAGATTGATTTCAAACGCGGAAAGTTCAGGGTACGGGGAGATGTGCTGGAAGTTTTTCCCGCTGGTTCGACGGAGAAAGTTCTGCGGATAGAGTTTTTTGGTGATGAAATTGAAAGGATCACTGAAGTCGATTCCCTGACGGGGGAGATAATCGGATTAAGATCCCATGTGGCCATATTCCCTGCATCCCACTATGCAACTACCAAGGAGAAGATGAACCTTGCCATTGCATCAATTGAACAGGAACTGGAAGAAAGGCTCAGGGAACTGAAAGCCCAGGGTAAATTGCTGGAAGCCCAGAGGTTGGAGCAAAGAACCAGGTATGACCTGGAGATGATGCAGGAAGTAGGTTTCTGCCAGGGCATAGAGAACTATTCGAGGCATATAAGCGGAAGAGCTCCCGGAAGTCCACCCTACACCCTTATAGACTATTTTCCGGAAGATTATCTTATGATAATCGACGAGTCCCATGTAAGCGTTCCCCAGATTCGCGCGATGTACAACGGAGACAGGTCAAGAAAGGAATCCTTGGTGGAATTCGGATTCAGGCTTCCCTCAGCATTTGACAACCGGCCTTTGAAGTTTTCAGAGTTTGAGGAGAGGGTGAATCAAGTCATATATGTAAGTGCCACACCGGCAGAATACGAAAGAGAGCATTCTTCCCAGATAGTGGAGCAGATAATAAGGCCTACGGGATTGGTGGACCCTGAGATTGTAGTAAGACCGGTCAAAGGACAGATAGATGATCTGATCAGCGAGATACACGAAAGGGTGGAGAAAAAGGAAAGGGTACTGGTTACAACCCTCACAAAGAAAATGGCCGAAGACCTTACAGACTACTTAAAAGAGCTGGACTTCAAGGTGGAATATCTTCATTCTGATGTGAAAACCCTTGAAAGGGACGAGATTATTCGAAACCTCAGACTGGGAGTTTTTGACGTGCTTGTGGGGATCAACCTTCTGAGGGAAGGCTTGGACCTGCCGGAGGTATCCCTTGTGGCAATTCTGGATGCAGACAAGGAAGGGTTCCTTCGTTCGGAAACTTCTCTGATACAAACCATAGGCAGAGCTGCAAGAAATGCTATGGGCAAGGTAATAATGTATGCCGACGAAATCACTGACTCCATGAGAAAAGCCATAAGCGAGACCAACAGGAGAAGGATAATACAGATGCAGTACAATGAAGAACATGGCATTGTGCCCAAATCAGTAAGCAAAGGAATCCGGGATAAGATTGAGGCCACAAAGGTGGCTGAGGAACCGGAGCAGTATGGAACACAGGGTGCGGACGATGAAATGAGCAGGGAAGAGATACGGAAATCCATAGACAGGTTGACCGATGAAATGAAAAAGGCTGCAGCGGACCTGCAGTTTGAAAGGGCCGCACAGCTGAGAGACCGAATCATGGAATTGAAACAGAAATTGTCCTGATGCTTCACTAAAAGGCAAAAATAGCTTTTCCTGTTTCTTTTAATACATTTTATGGTATAATTTTGATGTTTATATTAGAATAACGTGGGAAATTGGCGAAAACGCAACTTGTTTCTGTTTACGAAGTTGTCTCCAATTACCTGGAAGTTTATACTAACGAGTTTACAGGAGGATAAAAATGAGCGAATTTATGGGAGAGTTTAATGAGTCGGAATTAATATATACCATACCACCGGAAAAGCATTCAAGGGAGGATATAATCTCTGTAATCAGCAAACACCCGGAGATTAAATTTGTATCTTTTGTGGGTGTGGATTTAAGAGGAAACGATACGGATGAGAAAATCCCTATAGGCTGCTTTGTAAATGATATTGACGAGTTTCTGAACGGAGGAGTTCAGACAGACGGCTCAAGTGTCGTGCTTCCGGGGATTGCAACTTTGAATGACGGTAAGGTGGACCTTGTGGCAGACCTTTCGGTAAAGTGGTTTGTAGATTATAACTATGAGCATATCGATTTTGAAACAGGAAAACCTGTTGGCACTTTGAGAATACCTTCTTTCCTGGTGCATAACGGGAGAAGAGTGGATTCCCGTTCAATTCTGAAAAAAAGCATAGATTACTTCAGCAGTGAAATACTTGACATTCTCGGAAAAAACCCGGCTTATGCAGAAAAGCTCGGCATTCATCCGGACGATGTTGAGGAAGTACGCCTTACTGCAGCCACAGAACTGGAATTCTGGGTAAAGACTCCCGGGGATACTGCTGAGTATGAAGCTTTGTCAGCGTCCCAGATGCTCCAGGAACAGTATTGGAAAAGGACCAAGGGGACTGTGCGGACTGCGCTGGAAAAGTCCCTGCTGCTGATGGAGAAGTACGGCCTGGAACCGGAGATGGGACACAAGGAAGTTGGAGGAGTAAAAGCGCAAATAGGGGGAGAAGGACGTTTTGAACATATAATGGAACAGCTTGAGATAGACTGGAAATATTCCCATGCCATGCAGGCCGCTGACAATGAGCTGATTGCCCGGATTCTGATAAAGGAGACTTTCAGAAGGCATGGGCTGGAAGTTACTTTCATGGCAAAGCCGATAGAAGGAGTGGCAGGAAGCGGGGAACACACTCATATTAATATGTCAGCCAAACTAAAAAACGGTAAAGTGATAAACCTGTTCGCCCCGCAGGATATGAACAAAGATTTTCTCAGTCCTATCGGCTGGGGAGCTCTTATGGGGCTTTTGAAAAACTATGAGGTGGTTAACCCGTTTATCGCATCCAGCAATGATGCCCTTAACCGCCTGAAACCAGGCTTTGAAGCTCCGACTCATATTGTCGCGTCCATCGGCAGGGATGCCATGACCCCGTCAAGGAACAGGACTGTTTTGGTATGCCTGGTCAAGGATAATACAAGCCCCAGTTCCCTGAGATTTGAAGTAAGATCTCCCAATCCTCACACCAATATATATCTTGCCATTGCAGCAATTTACCAGGCTATGCTGGATGGCATCAGGTATGCGGTTGAGTCGGGAAAGTCAACGGAAGAACTGGAAAGGGAGTTTTCCAAAGCCCCGGGAGAATACAGTGAATACCTGGAAACCGATAGGGCATACAGGAGCGAAGAGGATGTATTCGAGCACTATACCGAGGAAGAGAGAAACAGATTATTCGGAGTGCCGCCGGCCACTGTGTGGGAAAATCTCTGCAACCTCCGGAAGTACAGTGAAAAAACTTCCGTGCTGGAGCAGGGAGGGGTGTTTGAAAAGGATATTCTGAATTCATATGTGACAGCTGCCAGAATACAATGGACCATGGAGCTTTGTGAGCGTATAATCAATGAAAACGCTGAACTGGTAAGAAGATGCAAAAAGCTCCATGGAGGGAAGGAGTTTAACGATTTTGATGAGGATTTGTGGACCAGGATTAACAACCTAAGACACTATATCATGAAAGACTCCATCCGGGAGAATTCCCTGTTTACCCAGATCAGAAAAGCGCTGGAAGCCCGGAACTATGATGAGGTATCCCGGTTGCAGCTTGAAATGGCAGAAAAAATCAGTGAACTGAAAAAGCTGTACAGCGAATACAAGAGGAATATAATGGATATAGAGTTCTGAAGTCAAGAATAGCCATATTTTAGCCAATAAAAGCAAAGAATCGCTTTATGATGTGGTATAAAGTAGTGTTAAGTAACTTGTTATGCTGGTGGTGATACTACAAGGCAGTACAAATCATAATTGGTTTGAATTCAGCTGCTTATATGGATGATTGTTGTTCCGAAAGGAGGGTGGTGAATCCTTTCTACACAATCAATGCATACATCATAGGCTGAATTCATTCATATTAAACTGTATGGCAATTACATTTTGCTTGACATTATATTGCAGTTAAGGCACTGTCATAACAAATGAAAATGCGAATTTTAACACAAACTGGAGGATATGGAGATGGAAAAGGTCGGTATAGCAGCCCAATTGTATACATTAAGGGACTTTTGCAAGACTCCGGAGGATACAGCAAATACTTTCAGGAAAGTAAGGGAAATAGGATATGAAGCCGTGCAGGTGTCCGGATTAGGCCCTATTGACCCTCATGAGCTAAGGAAAATAGCTGATGACAATGGCTTGGAGATATGCGCAACCCATATCCAATATCAACGCATGAAGGAAGACATTGAAGGCGTCATAGCGGATCACAAGCTATGGAACTGCAAATATGTCGGCCTTGGAAGCATGCCGGCTGAATACCGCAAATCCAGGGAAGGATATATACAGTTTGCAAGGGAAGCCTCCGTGATAGCTAAAAAATTGAAAGAAGCCGGGTTGTCATTTGTTTATCATAACCATGATTTTGAGTTTGTGAAATTCGACGGCAGAACCGGCCTGGAAATCATCTATGAGGAAAGCGACCCAGACTCCTTTAATGCTGAAATTGATACTTACTGGGTTCAGAGCGGCGGTTCGGACCCTGCGGCATGGATCAGAAAACTAAAAGGCCGTATGGAAATAGTTCATTTAAAGGATATGGCCATGGATGAGCAAGGACAGAGGATAATGGCTGAGGTGGGGGAAGGAAATCTCAACTGGCCTGCAATTCTTGATGCCTGCAGGGAAATCGGAATCAGATGGTATATTGTGGAACAGGATACATGTCAGAGGGATCCCTTTGAAAGCCTGGCCATCAGCCTGAGAAATCTGAAGAAGATGGGAATAGGCTGATCAATTTAAAAATGTTTTTGGATCTTATTTACAAGGCTAGCTTTTAGTTGTATAATGAAAATGAAAACTGAACAGAAACGCTGGGGGTGCCGCAAGGCTGAGAGAGATGCATGCATCTCAACCCTTCGAACCTGATGTGGTTAGTACCACCGTAGGGAAGCTGAACCAAGTTTACATTTTATCGCTTACCTATGGGGTAAGCGATTTTTAGTTTACAGGAATAAAAATATTATTAGGAGTGATGAGTAATGTTTAAGATTGTGATCCAGGAAGAGATTTTAAAGCTTTTAAATCTAAAATCCCTCGCAACCATTATCGCTCTTGCAGCCCTTGCCTTAATACTGGCAGTGGTCAGCAAAAAGACGAAATACAACACAAAGACATTGGCATATGGAGCAGTAGCAGTAGCATCCGCATTTCTTCTTTCCTATATTAAGCTCTTTGAACTGCCAACAGGCGGAACTATTACGATAGCAAGCATGCTTCCGATTTTTGTTTTTGCATATGTGTTTGGTCCCGGAGCCGGTATTCTTGCGGGACTGGTGTATGGAATGCTTCAGCTGGTTCAGGGCGCCTATGTGGTTCACTGGGCCCAAATGCTGCTGGATTATCCAATTGCGTTTGCGGTATTGGGACTTGCGGGCTTGTTCAAAGGAAACATTTATCTGGGAGCTGCCGTGGGAGGTGCAGCAAGATTAATATGCCATTTCCTCTCCGGTGTCATCTTCTTTTCGGAATTTGCTCCGGAAGGCCAGAGTGTGTGGGTTTATTCACTGGCATATAATTCATCCTACATGCTTCCGGATACCCTGATTTGTATCGGATTCCTGCTCATACCAAGCTTCAGGGCTGCCATAGACCGAATCAGAAGAGAAGCGGCAGCTTAATACGGGCATTGCTTTTACAATCTTTTTGGAGATAAGCACAATAATTCCGGTACTCGTTTGGCAATAATGGGTAAAACCACTTCACATATGGCTTTTGAAGTGGTAAATTAAATAATGTATAATATTATAAATATAAAATATATGATTTCATGCACTAAGTTTGAATAAATGATAGCTGGAGGAACTTGATGAGATCTTTTAACGGTACCGGTAAGTTAAGAGGATTCAAAGCTTATTTTTTCAAGGCATTGAAGTTTTTTGATCTTCGTGATGAACGCATGTCGCCTGTAGTCTTTTCCATAACACTGCTTGTCAGTTGCCTGGGGGTGGTTTTACAGTACCCTGCTGGGGAAGCTGATGAAATAGATATTGCTTCTCAGGTAAACCCCAGCTTAATCCCCCTAATCATTCTGGCAAACATAGTTATCAAACTGTCAATAAGCGTATATCTTACAGGATGCATAAAAGAGCTGAAAGGTGAGGTATACAGCTTAAAAAGCTGCGCTGAGCTGGTTATTAAAAGATCATTTAAAATACTGGCGGCATATTTTATATATAGTCTGATTACTACAGTGCTGTTGCTTTCTCTCGTATTGAAAGGCTTGTTTTTTCTTGCCATACCGATATTGATTGTGAATGTAATGTATCAGTTCAACACTTGCTATATCGTGGACAGAAATTACGGCGTCATAGCTGCTTTTAAGGCAAGCCGAAAGCTCACCCATGGGTACAAATGGAGGATTTTTGTTTTAACATTCGCTTTTACAGCGGCTCTGCTTTTTATATCTTCCATAATACTGGAGATTTTTATAACCTCAGGAAGCCTGCTTATCTGGACTTTTGTACTCTGTTTTGTGCTGTCGCTCTATAATATGATGAATGAGAAACTTATAGCGCTAATCTATTATGACCTTGAGTACGGGGCATATGAAGCGGAAAGAATGCTGGGTGGCGGAGAATTTTAGAAACATGGCAGAAACCTTTGAAACAGAAACATGGTAAAAACCTTTGAAATATGGAAACCCCTGTAGTATAATTATACATAAATTTTGTATAGTTATAGGGGGAAATGTATGAGCGGAGACACGCAAATCTTTGTGGCCATGTGCTCATATATGGCATTGGTCATACTTATTGGATTTTACTATGCAAAACGGGCGAATGAAAGCAGCGCAAACTATTTTATTGGCGGGAGAACATTAGGACCATGGTTTACGGCAATGAGCGCAGAAGCATCGGATATGAGCGGATGGCTTTTGATGGGGCTTCCGGGAGTTGCATATTGGTGTGGTTTAAGTGATGCCGCATGGACTGCAATAGGTCTTGGAATAGGTACATACGTGAATTGGCTGATTGTAGCCAAAAGGCTTCGCAATTATTCCGCAATAGCAGGGGATTCAATCACAATTCCTGATTTTTTCAGCAATCGTTTCAAGGAAAACAAAAAAGTCATAATGACGATATCGGCTCTTTTTATTCTGATATTCTTTACGGTTTATGCGTCCAGCTGTTTTGTGACGGTGGGAAAACTCTTCAGCACATTGTTTGACGTTAAGTACCAGTACATGATGATTGCGGGAGCAATGTTCGTCGTTTTCTATACATTTATCGGAGGTTTCCTGGCCGAAAGCGCATCTGACTTTATGCAGGCTTTGGTTATGATATTTGCCTTGCTTGCTGTTCTTATAGCCGGAACCCTTAATGCAGGAGGTATCTCCGCTGTAATAGAAAACTCAAAGCAGATACCGGGCTTTTTTGAACTTTTCAGGATTGCCCAGCCTGTGCTGATTGATGGGGTGCAGCAGGTAGGTGAGGCAGGCCGGCCTTTGTTTGGGGAAGCCGGAAGCTATGGATTTTTGACCATAATTTCCACGATGTCCTGGGGACTGGGCTATTTTGGCATACCCCAGGTTCTTCTGAGGTTTATGGCAATAAAGGATATAAATGACCTAAACAAATCCAGAAGAATCGGGACAACCTGGTGTTTCATTTCCCTTTTTGCTGCCGTAGCAATAGGCATAATAGGAAGAACGTTGTACCCCGATGCTTTGCTTACCCAAAGTGAATCAGAGAGCATATTTATTTTGATTTCAACAAACCTGCTTCCTCCTCTGCTGGCAGGAATTGTTATGGCAGGAATTCTTGCTGCGACCATAAGCTCGTCGGATTCATATTTATTAATCGCTGCTTCGGCGGTTTCCAAAAACATTTTCCAGGGAGTTGTCAAAAAGGATGCTACTGACAGGCAGGTCATGATACTTTCCAGGATCATACTGCTGCTGATAACGGTTGTGGGGATAGTAATTGCTTTGGATGAAAACAGTGTCATATTCACCGTGGTTTCTTTTGCCTGGGCAGGCTTTGGAGCAACTTTCGGACCTTTGATGCTGTTCTCCCTGTTCTGGAAAAGGACCACAAGGGCAGGTGCGATTGCAGGCATGTTGGCCGGAGGTGGGATGGTGTTTGTATGGAAATTGGTTCTCAAGCCCATGGGTGGAATTTTCGGAATTTATGAACTGCTGCCGGCATTTTTGTTTTCCTGCATAGCAATTTATGTAGTATCCCTTGTGACAAAAGAACCTTCCAGGGAAGTCCAAGAAGAGTTTGAACTGGCAAAAAACTATCATCCAACCAGATGAATGACAAATATGTGACATTACTGCAAGGGTTTACATGGAGTTTAGGAGTTAAGGCTATTCAACAAATATGAGTAAAATACGTCCCAGATGAGGTGATAAAAGTGGTGAGACTAAGAAAATCCTTCTAGAGCAATAGAAAGATAAATTGAATCCTTCTATTGTTATTTTTTATCAAATAATCAATAGGAGGATTGAATATGAAAAAATATATAAAGAGTATCTGGAGACCATTGCTATTGGCTGTTACATTTTCAATACTAGGCTCTGTTTTTGCAGTAAGGGTTCAATTTCTTAAAGGAGATGTACTGAACAATGCCTTGTCGGAAGATTTCTACAATACTTTAAGATATGGACTTTATCTGGGGATATTCATAGCCTGTGAAATAGGGTTCTTCTATCTTTATGACAGAAACAGGGGAAAATTTGCTGCTGACTCTATGAAAGAAGTAAGAATCGATTATTTTGACAGTTTATTGGCCAAAGACTATCCAAATTTCCTTAGCAAAAAACAGAGAGAATATATTGCGCAATATACCAATGAGATGGAAATGGTTGAAAACCTGTACTTTGGGACTATTCCAATGCTGGCTGAGATAATGGTCAAAATTATTGCTGTGAGTATATCCTTGTTTATACTGGACTTCAGAATAGCTATCGTGACCTTATCGAAAAGAGCATCAGGGAAAAATTCATAGAATCAAATGACAGTATTGCAGGGAAGAATCTGAAAAAGAGACAGCTGGGTTACCTGACCAACTCAATTTCAACCATGCTTTCATACTTTTCCCATTTTATAATACTGGTTTTTGCAGCATATTTGGTATTGGACGGGGATTTTACAGCCGGTGATTTTTTCATTGCTGTAGGAATGATAGACCAATTGCCATATCCAATAATATCTTTATCATACTTCGTACAGGATTTGGTTTCTGTAAGGCCTGTAAATAAATCGATATTGGAGTTTATTTGCGAAAAGCCGGTGAAGTACGGAAAGATGAAGATTGCCAAAGAGGATTTCAAGGAGGCAGTATTTGAAAATGTATCTTTTGGATATGGGGATCATGAAAACATAATAAGCAGTTTAAGCATGAAATTTTCAAGAGATAAACAGTATTTGCTGAAAGGAGAAAGTGGTTCCGGCAAAACTACCTGTATGAACCTTTTACTGGATTATTTCAGTCCAACTGCCGGCAATGTAAAAATCAACGATATTCCGGTAAACGAGATTGAAAACCTCAACGAGATTATTACTGTAATGAGGCAGGATGCAATATTGTTTGAAGATACCCTTAGGAACAATATCACCATGTATCAGGATGTCTCCGATGAAAAGGTTATTGGCATACTGTCCAAAGTAGGACTGGAAACCTATGCAAACCATGAGGGCTTGGACATGTTAATTCATGAGGGGGGTACGAATCTTTCCTGTGGAGAAAAAAGACGGATTGCTCTTGCCAGATCTCTTATAGGAGAAACACCTGCATTGATATTGGATGAACCATTGGCCAATCTGGATGAGAAAAATGCAAAGGCAATTGAGTCACAATTGCTATCAATCAAAGACAGGACTATAATCATTATTTCTCATCAGTTCAGCATGGATAATATAGGTAAGTTGGGTGAGGTAATAGAACTTAAGTAAATGAGTAAAAATTAAAAAATACATATTGATATTTGAGAAAAAAGCGTGTATAATAGAATACACGCAAGGGCAATTAACTCAGCTGGTAGAGTGTCATCTTGACGTGGTGAAAGTCGGGGGTTCGAGCCCCTCATTGCCCACCATGATAAGAACCGTAATTTTGATGCATATGTATCAGAATTGCGGTTCTTATTTTATACTCTGTAGCTTTATAGTGCTGCATCTTAATCTGGTTTAACAAAGACGACCTTAGCAGTTTTTCTCCTATACCTGTTAAGATGCTGAAAGGCATTCCTGTCATGGCTGATGGTCATACCTGGGCCGTCGTTGCGATTCAATCAGGAATCGAAAAAGTTCCACAAACAATCCGATTCTTAACGCATCAGTATCTACTTAAAAGAAAATAGATGCCTGAACACCTTAAATGATAAAAAGTTTGCTGTATAAATATTGTATTAATGTTTCTGCTTTTGTTAAAAGTGAATAATATTGCATATTTTGGTCTGGGAAAACACTGAGGCCTTTTACCATGCAGTACCCTACGTATATTATACAGCAAAGGAGCATCCAATGGGCAATTGTTTCCAAAACTCCGCCTGTTTTTATTGAAGCCAAATGAAATCTCTTTTTTGAAAAAGGATAGAAAATCGGAATTCCAGCCGGATTCAGCATATCTAAGAAAATGTGAGAAAATATACCAGTATACGCAACGTCTATATAAGCTGCATATATACAAAAAAACTGATTAAGCCTGATAATGTGATAGATAAAGACATACATAAGAGGAGCGTGACAAATTGTTCTGTGCCCGAAAATCTTATTAATTACCAAGGAAACAAGTTTTAACACTTTTCCTGGCCTGCTTGTTAGAATGTCAATATCCGGTAAAAGCGCTGCTACGGATGATATGACGCAACATGTTACAGTTTTGTCAAATTCAAAGTTGTTAATTGCCGAAAAAATAATTCCTGTGAGAATACCTGCTGCCATATGTGTTTTTTTTGTCATCATATACCCCTGTTGTCCAAATTTGCTTTCTGTCTTTGCTGTTAACTTCACTGATTCATATACATTGTCATAAGTAATATATCGTATATTTTATGGATATTTTTTAATATTTTGCCCTACTATTGTGCAGGAATTGTTATTTACAAAGAAGATTCCTTTATAGGGATCAAGGTAAAGCAAATGCCTCGGTGGAGTGATTTCCACCGGGGCATTTTGCATCCTGGCCTTTCAACGTTTTTCAGGTTCCTTTACCAAAAGCGGACGCATCATTTCGTGGTCCTCATGTTCCAGAATGTGACAGTGCCATACATACTGCCCGCTGAAATCTATGAACCGGCAAATTATTCTTGTGACAAATCCGGGATCAGCCCTGACCGTGTCTTTCCATCCCTTTTCATTCAGATCGGGCAGGATTCTGCCGCCGGTAAACACAAGCTCTTGTCCTTGGGTCGCATTATACCTCTCAACATCAAAAGGCTGTCTGTCAAGTATCTGAAACTGAATGAGGTGTATATGCAAAGGGTGCGGAAACTGTCCCGGATTTATCAGGCGCCATATTTCCACAGATCCAAGCTCCGGTGTTTCAGAAACAGGGTCGGACCACATTTTGTTATCCAGCAAAAAAAGCGGACGCGGATAATCGGGATCGGCAACGGCTCCAAAACTCAAATCCCTGACATTGCATGCTTTATATTCCGGTATGCGCCTTACATGACAAAGGTGGGATGGAAGGTAGCTTTTATCCTCTTCTTTAAGTTCCTTGTTCACTCTGAATTCCATAATGCTGTGAGTCGGATCATCAGGTGTTACGGCATCATTGATCAGCTGAAGTTTTTTCCCCATGAAGTCCGTAAAGTCAACAATCAGGTCAGCCCTTTCAGCGGGACCAAGGGTAAGGGATGTCATGGGCACAGGAATGTCAAACAGTCCGCCGTCGCTGCCTATCTGATACCAGGGAGGTGTAGCTGTATCTTCTTCCTGGGAAAACCTAAGGGTAAGGAATCTGGTGTTGGAAGCATTCAGAACCCTGAATCTGTACTTTCTTGGTTCAACCTCATGGTAAGGCCATACCATGCCGTTTACCACTATTACGTCACCGACGAATGCAGGCAGGACTGACGGGTTCGGAAGTCCCGGCGGTGGATCATCAGGCTGCTCAGGATAAAAGAGCTCTCCGTTTTCCCTGAACATCTTATCCTGTATAACCAGGGGTATTTCATATTCTCCGCGGGGAAGGTTCAGCTTATCTTCATACTTGTCCCTGATTATATACATTCCTGCCAGGCCCGCATACACATTGAGTCTGGTTATGCCCATTGCGTGGTCATGGTACCACAGGGCTGTTGCAGGCTGATCGTTGGTATATTCATAGATTTTGGAGGCGAACCTTGGACCGCGTACTCTGAAATCCCTTGTAAACCAGGCTTCCGGGTGGCCATCGCTGTCAGGCTCTACGTTGGCTCCATGAAGGTGAACAACAGTTCTTACTTCCGGCACGTCATGTCCAGCGCCGTGCAATGTTTTGTCTACCGGAAGTATATGCTTGTCTGGCAGCTCATTGATCCATTTTACCAGCACTTTTTCACATTTTCTCACTTCTATGGTTGGTCCGGGATAGCATCCCTCGTATCCCCAAAGGGTGGTTTCCCCCAAATCCCTGTGGAGCTTTTGCTTGAACTCTTTCATCCGAACTTCATAATAACTCCAGCCTTTGCCTTTGTACTTGGGACGAAGTTTCTTGGGAATAGGAAGCTTATCGACGAATTTGGCTAATGTCATGGCAGATCTCCTTCCTGAGTAAATCGTAAATCTTTATATTTAATAATATGAAAGAGCAGAGTAATTGGTAACTATAAAAAAGTTATGAAAACCCAATTATCCTTTGATCACAGGGAATGTAGAAAATTTGAGACAAAAAAAGAGTTTGTTCCATACCAGCCGTTTCACCGGATATGGATAAAACCCTTTCATGTTTCTTTTTTATATGGCTTGTACAATTTCAATAACAAAGTTACTGTAACTGCGAAAAGTATAAATGCAATTGCAATATACGGAGATCCTGTACTTTGATTTTGGTAATGTTCATCGGTTTATTTTGAATATAAAACCCAATCCGAGAGCTGTCAGTAATTTATAGGCATATCTCTTTCCCATATGCGTTACAGTCTCCCTGAAAGCGCAGTATTTGTCTGCGCAAAGAACCACAAAGGATTCCCTGTACCTTGGTGGCTTTAAGGTTAAAGGCCACATGTGCTTTTGTATGATATCCTTTTCCTTATCATTCAGGTTGAAGTACCTGCTTGCATTTTGCAGGGCAATGCGGGGATGGACAAGCCCGTGCAGTCCTTTATACGGTTTATCAACGTGCCAGTCGTACAGGAAAAAGTCGTGGAGAAGCCCGCCTCTGGCCGCGGAACGATAGTCCAGACCCAGACGTTTGCATATAAGGTAACTACAGTATGAAACATTTATGCAATGCTCAAGACAACTTGTATTGCCATGCTGTATAAAGTTTTTCATCATTTTTGTCATTTCATGGGCAAGCAGATCACTGACGCAATTCTCGTACTCTGTATTATTAACAGTATTTATTTCCCGGTTGGGCTTTGATCTCATATGTTTTTTCATTGGCTGACAATCTCCTTAACTTACGGCTTTCAGTGTCGGAATTAATATTCATTATATTGCAAGTTTATTATCATCACTTATTTTTTCATTTTACCAATTCTATGCATTTTTGTACAGAGAGTTAACTGAAATATTTGCTGAAGCTTGCTGGGGCAGCCTATTAGTTCACAAACCCCCCCGGACAGTATAACCAGCAAAAGGCTTCTAGACTTCACAGCGTGCCTGAATGCGGTTTTTTATAAACTTGTTAGCCGAGCTTTCAAAAAGCTCTTTTCTGTACTTATTGGGTGATTGCCCCCTTTTTTTCTTAAAAACCTTTGAAAACAGAAAGGGATCCTCATAACCTACCGATCGGGATATATCACCGATGGATAAAGCTTCATTATGCATAAACTCACAGGCTTTATTCAACCTGAAGTCAATCAGGTACTCCTTCAGGGTTTTGCCTGTCTGTTCCTTAAAAATGGAATTCAGGTAACTTCTGTCCAGGCCTATATACTTGGAAATCTCATATACTCTGATATGGTGTGAATAATTGGATTCTATGAATTCTATGACTTTTCTCACGTAAAAGCTCTTTCTGTCTTGATTTTTCTCTTCAAGGGAGTCTGATGGGCTTATCTCCACCAGCTGGGAGAGAAACAACCACAAAAGCCCCATCAGCCGCATATCCCGCCCCTTATCATAATTAATGGCTGCCATCATTTCCTTGAATATGTTCTCCATGGCATCATCCCGGTCATACTTGAATATGGGATTATCCATCGTCAGATGGGCAAGTTTCAGATAGGCTTCCGCCTTGAGACCGCTGAACCCAACCCAAGAGTAATGCCATGGGTCCTGGGCGTCAGCTTCGTAATATGTGATGACATTGGGACAAATCAAAAATCCATGTCCTTTTTCCAGGTGATAGGTTTTTTGCCCAACCTGGAAAAAACCTTTTCCACTGTGTATATAATGTATCAGATAATAATCCCTTACAGCAGGACCGTAATAGTGGGAGGGCTCACATGCTTCACTTCCGCACTGACACATATACAAATCTGTGTTATCCAGTCTTTTAACAGGTACAAAATCAATCATGAGACACCTTTCCGAACTAAAACACTATTTTTCATCTAGCATTATACCATATTTACATAGCATGTTTCCATTTACTTAAAAGCATTATAGGTTAGAATTTAGTATGAATATAAAAATATGGCAATATTACTGCGTGAGGAGGTAAAAAATGAAGAAAATTGCTTTTATAGGAGCAGGAAGTTTTGGCTTTACCAGAAGCCTGGTAAGGGATATACTCTCTTTTCCGGCTTTGGCTGACAGCACTATAGCTTTAATGGATATTGACGAGGAACGCCTTTCTTACATAAAGAAAGCCGTAGACAAGATAGTCGCAGCAGGCAAATACCCTGCAAAGGTAATAGCAACCACCAACAGAGCAGAAGCTCTGGAAGGCGCAGATGGGGTAGTATGTACCATTCTTGCAGGAGGAGTGCAGGTATGGAGGCATGACATTGAAATCCCCAAGAAATACGGAGTGGATATTAATGTCGGGGATACCAGAGGACCGGCGGGGATCTTCAGATTTTTGAGGACTGTACCTGAGATGCTTGCTATATGCAGGGATATAGAAAAATATTGCCCCGATGCGATATTACTGAATTACACCAATCCTATGGCAATGCTTTGCAGGGCTATGCAGAGTGAGACCAAGGTTAAGGTTACAGGTCTCTGTCACAGCGTACAGGGAACGGCAGAGATGCTCGCCAGATGGATTGGAGCACCGATGGATGAGATAACCTATTTATGTGCAGGAATAAACCACCAAGCTTTTTACCTTGAATTTAAATGGAACGGAAAAGATGCCTATCCGTTAATCCGAGAAGCAGTGAAAAGGCCAGAAATATACAACGAAGAACAGGTCAGAAACGAGATGTTCCTGCATCTGGACTATTATGTAACCGAGTCCAGCGGGCATAATTCCGAGTATAACGCATGGTTCAGGAAAAGACCGGATCTCATTGAGAAATACTGCACCCATGGTACCGGATGGAATCCCGGGCATTATGCCTATATACTCAATGAGTACCTGAAGAGGGAAGACACCTGGAGAGATGAAATAAAAGAATGGCTTGACAAGGAAGAAATCGACCTTAACAGGGGAAAAGAATATGCTGCTTATATTTTCAATGCCACCATTGGCGATGGCACAATGTTCGAGTTCAACGGCAATGTACGTAATTTCGGTTTGATTGACAACCTCCCCGAGGGTTGCTGTGTAGAAGTGCCCGTAATCGCATCAAAACGCGGATTGAGCCCGGTGCATGTAGGACCGCTTCCGGATCACCTCGCAATTCTTGTCAACACCAGTGCCAGATGTGAGGAATTGGCGGTGGAAGGTGCATTGACGGGAGATCCGAGGAAGATATTCCATGCTATTTGCTTTGACCCGTTGACATCTTCGGTTTTAAGCCTGGCAGAGATTAAATCCATGGTGGATGAAATGTTTGAAGCAAACAAGGAATGGCTGCCGCAATTTAAGCTGTAAAAGATATTGCAGGAATTATACAAAAAATACTGTGGGAAAAGGAGACTTCATTATGCCAAAAATAACTTTTTTGGGTGCCGGAAGCACCGTGTTTGCAAAAAATGTTCTCGGAGACTGTATGCTGACACCTGCGCTGCGGGATTCCCACATCGCACTGTATGACATTGATCTCCAGAGGTTGAAAGATTCTGAGAACATGCTCAACAATATAAACAAAAATACAGGAGGGCATGCCAAGATAGTTGCCTACACCGACAGGAAAAAAGCCCTTGAAGGGGCAGACTATGTGGTGAATGCCATACAGGTGGGAGGATATGAGCCTTGCACCGTAATAGATTTTGAGGTGCCAAAGAAGTACGGGCTGCGTCAGACTATAGGTGACACCCTCGGAATCGGCGGCATATTCAGGGCCTTGAGAACCATACCCGTAATGCTGGATTTTGCCAGGGATATGGAAGAGGTTTGCCCGGATGCCTGGTTTCTCAACTATACCAATCCTATGGCGATGCTCACCGGTGCCATGCTCAGAGCTACAGGGATCAAGACCGTAGGATTGTGCCACAGCGTTCAGGTTTGTGCCCGCGGGCTCATGGAAGGTGTCGGAATGGAATATGACGACAGGGTGCAGTGGAAGATAGCCGGAATTAACCATCAGGCATGGCTCCTGGAAATAACCAGGGATGGAAGGGATCTCTACCCTGAAATCAAGGAAAGGTCAAAGAAATATGGGGCTCCGGATTGGGACAGGGTAAGGCATGAAATAATGCATACCTTTGGATACTACGTTACCGAATCCAGTGAGCACAATGCCGAATACATGCCTTACTTCATAAAGAGCAAGTATCCGGAACTCATAGAGAGATACAATATACCTCTGGATGAATACCCAAGGCGTTGTATTAACCAGATCGAGGGTTGGAAAAAGATGAGGGAGGAGCTGGTAAATAACCATGATCTGACCCATGAACGCACCCATGAATATGCGTCCTACATAATGGAAGCCATGGAGACCAACAAGCCCTACAAAATAGGCGGAAACGTGCTTAATACAGGATTGATCACCAACCTTCCGAAAGAAGCATGTGTAGAGGTACCATGCATGGTTGATGCGTCCGGTGTAACACCGACCTTTGTGGGGGATCTTCCGGAGCAGTGTGCAGCCTTGAACAGGACCAACATCAATGTTCAACTGCTTACCATACAGGCAGCTCTTACCCAAAAGAAAGAATATATTTATCACGCAGCAATGCTTGATCCTCATACGTCATCAGAACTCTCGCTGGATGAGATCAAATCTCTCTGTGATGACCTGATAGAAGCTCATGGGGACTGGCTGCCGAAATATAAATAGGCAGAACTGAAAAAAGAACCCTTCCCGGCAACTCAATCAAGGATTGCTGCCGGGTCCCGGGAACCTTGTTGTTTCACGCTAAGATAAGCGGGTGCAGTCATGCATAATATGACTGCACTCGCTTTGTGTATCGTATGTTCAATATCTGCATAGTATTGGTCTGTGTCCGGATAAAAGCTTCAGAGTTTTGACTTGCTGTGTCCAATGTATGTTTCAAGCCCTTTTTCTATACTCCCTTGGAGACATCCCGTTGATCTTCTTGAACATCTTGGAAAACAACAAGGCATCTTCATATCCCACCGAACGGGATATGTCTCCGATGGATAACTGTGTGTTTTTGAGCAGTGCGCATGACTTTTCCATTCTGTATTTGATCAGGTACTCCTGGGGTGACATATTCAGGTGTTCCTTGAAAATTGAGTAAACATAACTTCTGTCCAGCCCGACATGCTGGCACATTTCGGAAATATTTATCTTTCTGTAGTAGTTCAACTCTATGAATTCTATGGCTTTCCTGATATATGCCTCTTTACGGTTTTCCTTTTCACCGGACCTGTGGTTCTCTTCAGCAATATCTATCAAATGGGCCAGTAAAATATATAAATAGCCAAGAAGATAAATCTCTTTCGTCTTATCCATGCTTTTGGTAGCTACCATTTTCAGAAAACAGTCTTTTACGAAATCATCCCTGTCATACAGGAATATTGGGTTGTCAAGGGTAAGATTGGCTCGTGAAAGATAGCTTTCTGCTTTCAGACCGTTAAAACCTACCCATGAATAGCTCCAGGGATCATCGGCATCTGCTTGGTAATGGGTGACCACATTCGGCGGTATCAGGAAGCCATGACCTTTTTTCAGGTTATAGGTCCGGCCGTTGATGGTAAAAGTGCCTTTTCCCTTAAGTATGTAGTGTATCAAAAAATGATCTCTGACACCCGGCCCCCATGAATGCCCCGGCACGCAATCTTCAACACCACATCGATACATATTGAGATCGGTGTGATTAGCCTCTGTTATGTAGATTTTTTCCAGCAATGTTTTCACCAGACTTCCTGAATTCACAAGTATTCGAACCGTTCAAAGCTCATATTGGCATGGCTTTAGTCTTAACGCAGCAATTCATTCAACATTATACCATATTTTTATAACATTCTACCATTTACTTTGACAGGTTATAGGTTAAAATAAGGGTAGCACAGATGATTTGAATCAAGCTGTTGTACTGGCTTTTTTCATGCGCGGATTGCTTCCTGCAGTTTTCCGAAAGCTATCTTCAATATTTAATGCAAAAGATTAAACATTTGCATGAAATGATGAATCTTGGGTATGCTGCTTTATATATTTGAGAAACATATTTTTATGAAACAGGTAAAGCTATGATGGAAAATGATAAATGAAAAATCAGCAAATGATGAAATATAAATGATATAGGTAAAAATGATATAAAAATTATGAAAGATAAAGGGTTAGTGACAAAAGATTAGTGATTGTTAATGATAAAAGTCTGAAGATAATAGTTAAAAGATATAAATATTAATTTTTAAGTTCTGTTTTAAGGTTTAACCTGATGTTAAAGATTAATGATCATAGATCAATGATTATAGAATTAATTGATTAAAGAATAAAACCTAAAGAAATGATCAATGATTAAGGATTTATTGAGATTCAACGCTGAATTTTGTAGCACATTGACAATTCCATAAAGTACCTTGGCAAAGTGCTGG
>Ga0134099_1001413_pt1 | contig 23003 bp, 19 predicted proteins | sample 10_taG_2_FD_105482 | JGI IMG/M metagenome (GOLD analysis project Ga0134099, IMG submission 105482) | Switchgrass degrading microbial communities from high solid loading bioreactors in New Hampshire, USA - 10_41_5_180_A2 metaG | ecosystem: Engineered > Bioreactor > Semi-continuous > Anaerobic >...
CCCCAGTCAATATTTACGGTCAGAGCGATAACACGTTCTTCTGTCTTCACTTGTTCCAGTGGAACCGGAATATTTTGTTGAAAAACGCTTATCACATCGTTTTTTAGCAAACTCAGACCAAGCACAGCCAGAGCAAGGGTAATTAACCTTTGGCCAAACTTCGGTATATGTAGAATTAAAATAAACATCTGTTTCATCCTCCTAGCAAAATAATATGCTAGGAATTGAAAATACAGACGTTTATTCATGAATTTTTCAATATGATTCGTTTTTAAGGTGGGTTTATGAAAGCAAGCAATTAACGTTTATGCTTCTGGGCTTGTTTTTGGGTTTGCTTTTGGTTTTGCTTTTGGACATGTCCCAGAGCTTCTTTGCGCGATAGATTAAGCCTACCCTGTTTATCAATTCCAGTTGCTTTGACCAGTATTTCATCTCCAACCTTTACGACGTCCTCAACTCTTGTAACCCGATGGGTATCCAACTGAGAAATATGAACCAACCCATCTTTACCAGGCAAACCTAAAACGCCGGGAACAACTTCAACAAAAGCCCCAAAGTCCATAATTTTTACAACTTTGCCTTTATAGATCTTTCCTATTTCTATATCCTGAGTTAAAGCATGAATTATATCGGCGGCTCGTTTTCCTGCTTCCGCATCATGGGCTGCTATAAAGACTCTGCCGTCATCTTCGATGTCGATCTTGACATCGGTTTCTTCCACAATCTTTTTAATAATTTTTCCACCCGCCCCTATGACCTCTCTGATTTTATCCGGATGAATTGTTAGAGTGATAATACGCGGAGCATATGGAGAAATCTCGGGTCGAGGTTCAGGAATGACCTCACGCATTTTGTCCAGTATAAATAATCTGGCTTGTCTTGCTTGTTCTAAAGCCTTAGATAAAATTTCCCTGTTAACCCCTTTTATTTTAATGTCCATTTGCAGAGCCGTGACACCTTTAACCGTGCCACCCACTTTAAAATCCATATCTCCGTCGTGGTCTTCTATACCTTGAATATCTGTCAAAATCGCAATGTGGTCGTCTTCTTGAATGAGACCCATAGCAATCCCCGCTACCGGAGCCTTGATTGGAACCCCGGCATCCATTAAAGCCAAAGTGCTTCCGCAAATAGAGGCCATAGAACTTGAACCATTGGACTCCAATACTTCGGAAACCAGTCTAATGGTGTAAGGAAATTCTTCTTCTGAAGGGATCACTGGCAATAACGCTCTTTCGACAAGAGCCCCATGCCCAATTTCCCTTCGACCAGGCCCTCTCATCGGTCTAACTTCGCCAACACTGAAAGGCGGGAAATTATAATGATGCATAAATCTTTTCGATTCTTCTAAGCCCAAGCCGTCTATTATCTGTTCATCACCGACAGCACCCAAAGTAGCCACTGTCAATACCTGGGTCTGTCCTCTGGTAAACAAGGCACTTCCATGGGTTCTCGGTAACCGGCCCAACTCTATACTAATTGGTCTAATTTCATCCAGAGCCCGTCCGTCCGGTCTGATGTGTTCTACAGTTATCAGCCTTCGAACAATTTTATGAACTAAATCATCTATTATGTTAGCGACTAAATCCAACTGTTCCGGGAATTCCTCAGCAAAATGTTCTAAAGCTTCTTGTTTTACCTTATCAATTGCTTCCTGTCTGGCAAGCTTTTCTTCGGTTCGAACAGCCTCATCCAGTTTTTCGTAGGACCAATCCTTAACTTTGGTCACTATTTCTTCCGGTATTTCTTCTTTGACTACCTCGCGTTTAGGTTTGGCCAACCCTAATTTCAAAGCTTCTTCTCTGTATTCCTCAATAAAGCTCGCAATTTTTTTAATTTCCTCATGACCGAACATAATGGCTTCGAGCATTTGTTCTTCCGGTACTTCCTTGGCATCCGCCTCAACCATCATAACCGCATCCTTGGTACCAGCCACAGTCAAATGCATCTGACTTTTTGCGGATTGCTCGACAGTAGGATTTATTACATACTCACCGTCAACCAACCCTACTATAACAGCGGCAATCGGTCCCTCAAAAGGAATATCCGAAATGGTCAAAGCTGCGGAAGCGGCATTAATCGCCGTTACATCAGGCGAACAGTCTTGATCGACCGACATAATCATCGCAACAACGTGCGTATCATTGCGATAGCCGTCTGGAAACAGCGGTCTTATAGGTCTGTCAATCAGTCTTGCAGTCAAAGTGGCCTTCTCGCTGGGGCGACCTTCACGTTTAATAAAACCCCCGGGAATTTTCCCGACGGCATAGTACCGCTCTTCCACATCAACAGTTAACGGGAAAAAATCAATGCCTTCACGTGGTTCGGAACTGCTGGTGGCAAAAGCGGTAACCACAGTATCTCCATATTTCAAAAATATTGCACCGCCAGCTTGACGGCCAATTATTCCCGTTTCAAATGATAAGATCCTACCTCCCACCTCTATAGAACGTACCAAAGCTTGTTGAGTCACAATGAAACCTCCTTAATCAATACTTTTCACTATTTTCATGAGCAATATTTGTTTTCTGCTTTATTATTTCCCAAAAATACGATTTAACCTTAATTAACTTACAGCCAAAAGGATTTTATCAAGTGTTTTAAAATGATTTTATTATAATAATATAATGGTTACATAGTAACCAGTTAATATTCGACATATATTTTATTATTTCCTGCACCTATATAAATCAGTCAATGCTGCTCTTATTTAGCAAAATTAAAACATATATGTAACAAGGAGCGAATAACCATCGCTCCTTATTCCTGCGTATTATTCTTAAAAAAGTACTAGTGACGCAAGCCAAGCTCGTTGACAATTTTCCGATAGCGGTTAAAGTCGGTTTCCTTAAGATAATTAAGCAAAGCACGTCTGCGACCGACTAATTTCAATAATCCGCGGCGAGAGTGAAAATCTTTTTTGTGAACTTTGAAATGCTCAGTTAACTCGTTAATACGAGCGGTCATGATAGCAATCTGTACCTCAGGCGACCCAGTGTCATTTTCATGTTGTTGATACTTAGCAATGATCTCTTTCTTTTTTTCCGGTGTAAGCATTTTAAATGCACCTCCATAGTTTTCTAAAAGCCTGCTGCCAAGTAGAACGTCGGAGATTCGTTTTACCCAGTCAGCGGTTGCTTTGTCTATACCGTGGTAATTTTAACTCAAAATATATTATTTGTAAAGTTGGTAATAATTTATAAATATTTATTGAAGTTATTTAGGTTTGAAGAGTTTCTAAATATTTTCGTAGATTTCCTTTAGAACCATAGAAGAAACTAAAGATTCAGTCTTTTTACGGTCTTCGTTTAATTGATTTATAAATTCTGTACTACTTGCAAATTTTCTTTCGGAACGAATCCTTGCTTGAATATCTACCGTCAAATCCAAACCGTAGAGATCGCCGCTGAAATCCAGGAAAAAAACTTCGACCGTTCTTTCAGCACCTGAGGTAAAAGTAGGACGAATTCCAATGTTCATCATTCCGGCATAAATCTTATTTCCAATTTTCGAAGTTACCGCATATACTCCGTTTTTTGGAACCAATAAATCTTCATCTATTTGCAAGTTTGCAGTAGGAAAACCAATTGTTCTGCCCCTAGCATCACCGTGAACGACCCGTCCGGTGATTTGAGGAGCCCGACCGAGCATTTCTCTGGCTGCTTGTACATTTCCTTCCAGCAAAAACTTTCTGATTGCCGTTGAGGAAATAATTTTATCGCCAATTTTTTGAGCCTGAATTATACTTACTCCAAAACCATATTCCCGGCCGAAAAGTTCTAAATCTTGCGGAGTCCCTCGACCCTGTGCTCCAAAAGAATAATTAAAACCGACCACAATGTGAATAACACCGACTTTTTTAAGTAATTGTTCAACAAACTCCCGTGGTCCTGTTTTGGCTAATTCAGGAGTGAAAGGTACAAGAAATACTCTATCTACATGCATTTTTTCAAAAAGCATTAATCTTTCCTTTTTGGAAGTCAGCAAATTTAATTTACGCTCCGGACAAAGTACTTTAAGCGGGTGAGGATCAAAAAGCAATACCGAGAATTTTACCTTTAAAGACTGAGCCATTTCCAGCGCATGCTTCAAGAGTTTTTGGTGTCCAAGATGAACCCCGTCAAAATTGCCTAACGCCATAACAGTGGGGTCATAGCTTTCTCCGTTTTTTATAATGCATAATTCCAAACTCTTTTACCTCCCGTATTGCATCATTGACAAGGATTAGCAAAGGACCTTATTGGGAAAAAGACTGTCGTCCCTCCAGACACCAATACCAACAAAAGTTCCGTCGCAAAATACTTGTACAAAAGTATTATCAGATGGAAATTCTCCCTGAAGCACCGATTTTTTGGTGGCCAATCCATCTTTAAAAGCCTTTAAACGTTTGGGTGAAATATCTATTCGCGGCAAATCCAGTCCCCATTCGGGGCTAAGAATAAAACTATAATCTCCGTTGGAGATAAATTGATCTATTTCTTCTAGAGTTAAAGCTGAGTTTATGGTGAATTTTCCTGACCGTAACCTTAAAAGAAATGACATATGCGCCCCACAACCAAGTTCCTGACCGATATCGTGGCATAAAGTTCTAATATAAGTCCCTTTTGAGCAAGCAACATCAATAATAACTCTTGGGAATTCCGCTTGTTTCCATTCAATTATTTCCAATTTATTTATGGTAACCAAGCGTTTTTCCCTAGGAACCTCCAATCCCTTGCGGGCATATTCATAAAGGTGTTTACCGTTTTTTCTAACTGCGGAATACATTGGAGGTATTTGTTCTATAGTCCCTACATATTTGGACAAAACCTCTTGAAAGTCCTGCTCAGTAATATTCGGAGTTTTTGTTTCCAAAACTTGACCGTATAAATCTTGAGTGTCGGTCGTAATACCTAAAGTTAACTCAGCTCTGTACAATTTATCTTGATTAACATAATATTCAACAAGTTTCGTAGCCTTGTCCAAAAATATTGGTAAAACTCCGGCGGCTCCTGGATCGAGAGTCCCGCTATGGCCGGCCTTTCGGGCTCTGGTCTTTCTTAATACCCACCTTACAATATCCGCCGAGGTCATACCTACCGGCTTCAAGACATTAATTATCCCGTCCATGGCTTAAAGCCTCCTCTATAGCCAAAACAACCCTTTGGGTAGCTTCGGAAAGAGGAAGATTAATTGTACAGCCAGCAGCCCTGACATGGCCGCCGCCGCCAAATTTGGAAGCTATTTTATTGACATCCAACCAGGAATTGGATCTAAAACTTACTTTTATCTCGTTATTATCAAGTTCTTTCAGAAGAACAGCAGCTTCAACATTTTCAATGTTACGGGCATAGTTGACCAAGCCTTCGCTTAGATTTTCCTCCGCTGAAGTTTCCTCAAAATCTTCTCTGGAGAGAACTATTACAGCTACTTGACCGTTCTGCAATAACACCAAATTGGAAAGTGCTTTATGTAAAAGCCTAATCTGAGCGAAACTTTTTCGTTCAAAGAGTATATTATTAATTGTAACCAGGTCAATCCCCGTCTTTACTAATTGGGCGGCAATTTTAAAGCTCTTAGCCGTAGTGTTACTAAAACTGAATCTTCCGGTATCAGTAATAATAGCCGTATATAAATTAATGGCGATTTCTTTGCTAATCGGTATCTTGAGTTTCTTCAACAAATTGTAGACTATTTCACCGGTCGCAGCAGCCGTAACATCCACATAGTTATACGTTCCAAATAAAGTATTGGATACGTGGTGGTCAATATTAAATATAGTCCTTGTAGGAAAAAAATTTTTAAGATAGCTGTCTACACGTTCAATGTCGGCGCAATCAATAAAAATAAGGTTTTCGGGAAGGTTATCAGGAATGTGTTGGGATATTCGTTCAATTCCGGGCAAAAACTTTAGATTAGCGGGCAACGGACTTGTGTTATAGTAGGATACTTTTTTTCCGATACTTTCCAAGGCAATTCCTAAAGCTAGCATGGATCCCAAACAGTCGCCGTCCGGAGAGACATGGGAGAAAAGTGCCGCTTCTGGCACTTCTCTAATGCTATGCACGAGTTGTTTAAGAGTATTAATCCTCGTTTTGTTCCCCACTTCCCGGGCCACCTTTCGTTTGCTCCGTCTGTATTTCCCTTAAAAGTCGGGAAATATGGGCTCCATGCTCAATCGATTTATCATACTTAAAGCTTATTTCAGGAACATAACGCAGTCTAACAACTTTGCCGATTTCTCCCCGAATATAACCGGATGCTCTGTTTAAAACATCCATGCTGTTTTTTATATCCTCTTCATCGCCCATAACGCTGACATATATCTTTGCAGATCTCAAATCATCCGCAACTTCGACATCTGTGACAGTTACAAACCCTAACCGCGGATCTTTAATTTCTTCCATTATAAGTTTTGATACTTCGGTTTTGATAATTTCTGCAAGCCTAAAAGCCCGATGTTTAGACACTCTTGAAACCCTCCAATGTTATTAAAGCTCTCTTTTAACTTCCTCCATTATAAAGGCTTCCAAAATATCTCCTTCTTTAATATCGTGGAAGTTTTTCAATCCTATACCGCATTCATAACCTTCAGCAACTTCCTTAACATCATCTTTAAACCTTTTTAGAGATTCTATTTCACACTCGGCAATGACCTTTCCGTCCCTTACCACTCTGATTTGAGAAGAACGGGTAACCTTTCCTTCGCGAACGTAACAACCGGCGACTGTGCCAACTTTCGGTACTTTAAAGATTTGCCGTACCTCTGCCTTGCCGTTGACAACCTCTTTTAACTCAGGCTCCAGCATTCCTTCCAGTGCTGCTTTTATATCGTCAATGGCATCGTAAATAACCCGATATAGTCTTATGTCAACCCCTTCCAATTCCGCTGTTGCCTTGGTATTGGAGTCATGACGGACATTGAAACCGATAATTATAGCATTGGAAGCGGAGGCAAGCATAACGTCAGATTCGCTTATGGCTCCTACACCGCTATGGATAACATTCACCCTCACTTCAGGAGTAGACAATTTGGCTAATGAATGTTTAAGAGCTTCAACTGATCCTTGAACATCAGCCTTTATAATAATATTCAGCTCTTTTACTTCGCCTTCCTTAATCTTATTAAAGAGATCATCAAGGCTAATCTTGGATTTTTGTTTTGCTTCCTCAGCCTTTCTCTCATTAATGCGGGCTTCAACAATACTGCGGGCCAGTTTTTCATCTTGAACAACATGGAAGGTTTCGCCGGCTAACGGAACCTCAGACAATCCTTGAATCTCCACTGGCATTGAAGGGCCGGCTTTTTTAACCCTTCGGCCCTTGTCATCCACCATTGCCCTTACGCGGCCAAAGGCTTGACCAGCTACGATTATATCTCCAACATTCAAAGTTCCTTTAGCTACTAAGACGGTAGCAACCGGGCCTTTGCCTTTATCCAACTTCGCTTCTATAACTGTTCCTGTGGCATTACGGTTAGGATTAGCTTTCAACTCTCTCATTTCGGCAACCAACAAGATCATTTCCAATAAAGCTTCAATATTTTGCTTGGTTTTGGCTGAAACTGGGACTGCAATAGTATCGCCGCCCCATTCTTCGACAACCAAACCATATTCGGTAAGTTCTTGTTTAACCCTTTCCGGATTTGCTTCTTCTTTATCGATTTTGTTTATAGCCACAATAATTGGAACATCAGCGGCTTTAGCATGGTTAATAGCCTCAACTGTTTGGGGCATTACCCCATCGTCGGCCGCGACAACTAAAACGGCAATGTCGGTCACTTGGGCTCCTCTGGCTCTCATTGAAGTAAAGGCTTCATGGCCAGGAGTATCCAAGAAGGTTATTTTTTGGTTCTTAATCTCTACTTGATAAGCACCGATATGCTGAGTTATCCCTCCTGCTTCCGAAGCCGTAACATTCGTTGACCTAATAGCATCCAACAAAGAAGTCTTTCCATGGTCTACGTGTCCCATAACAGTCACAACAGGAGGCCGTGGCTTTAAGTCCTCCGGTTTGTCATCAATATCTTCAATCACGGCTAGAGATTTTTCAGCCTTTACTTCGACCGTTACGCCCATTTCATTAGCCACAATGGTTGCTGTATCTGAATCAATTTCTTGGTTTATTGTGGCCATAACGCCTAATTTCATTAATTCTTTAATCACTTCACTGGCTTTTCTACTCATCCGTGAAGCCAATTCTTGGATAGTAATTGATTCCGGAATAACAATGTGTTTTGGAGTTGATGCTTCTTTCTTTTCTTTTGTCTCATCTCTTTTTTCTTTTGTTTTTTCATTTTTTCTAAGAAGGACAGTTATATCTTTTTCATTGGCGTGTTTTTTATCATACAGATAATCTTTACTGTCATGTGTTTTCTTTTTAGTCGGTGGTTGGCGTTTAACCGGTTGTTCACTGACAGTCAACTCCACAGATTTACCTTCTATTCTAATCCTTTGCATTTGAGGAGCTTTTTTGCCATCCGAACTATGGCGTCCGCTTTGGGATACCTTTTTCGTCAAATCATTAATCGGGCGACCCTGATTTTTCCTGGGATCGATCGCCGGACGCTGACCACCTTGAGGTTTGGACATAGACTGTTTATCTTTACTCATATTTGGTATTGAACTGGATATCCTCCTTAAGTCATCACTTTTAAGATCCTGTGTTCTCTCCTGATCGCCGCTCGGCCTAGGTAGCTGAGACCTTCTTGGAGCACCAGGTAACATTTGTCCTTGAGGTCTGATTTGACCAGGTTGTCTCTGCCGTTGGGGCCTGGGCTGAGCAGGAGGTCTATGTTCGGCTCTGATATCTGCCGGTGTTTTGGCAACCTGCTGACCAATCTGACCCGGCGGCCGTTGCGCTACCGGCGGTCTTATTTCCCCAATAGGCCGTTGTCCCGGCGGTCTCATTTGAGAAGGCGGCTTCGGTCTCTGAGGCTTGGCAGCGGGGCTTAAGTTTTCTGGGGGTCGAATATCATCCTGAACTCTTTTTTGACGGAATTCATCCTCCCTCTTTGTTCCTTCCTTTTGAGCGTTCATTTCTTTTTCTGTCAATCCGCTAACGCCTGCTGTTTTGGTAGCACCAGCCGTTTTTTCAACTTTGCTGTCATTCGCGGCTTGATCACTGCTTTTTTTCAGTATTAGTCTTACTCTTTCTGCCTCCTCACTCCCAATAGCACTTAAATGGGTTTTTACATTGATACCCATCTCATTTAATTTTTCGATTAGATCCTTACTGGTAATGTTTAATTCCTTAGCCAATTCGTGAACGCGAATAGTACTCAAACTATCACCCCCAAAAAACAAAATTAGATATTCTTGTTCACTCCTTACTTGGTAGCTGCAGTTAATTGCTTTCAAGAGCTAAGCAAAAAACCTTAGGTCAATTATGCCCGATGATCCCAAGCCTTATATATAGCATCAGCAAAACCCCGATCCGCGATAAGAACAACAGCTCTCGGGGATAACCCAATAGCTAAGCCCAGTTCTTCTTTGCTTCCGCCGGACAACACCGGAATGTTTAGATCTTTTGCCCAATTCTCATACTTATCTTTAGCCCCCGGCGAATCTTCGGCGATAATCAACAAAAAACCTTTTTTTCTTTTGAGCATAGCTTCTACTTGAGATTCACCCGAATATACTTTCCCCGCTTTTCTGGCAAGACCCAATAAAGACATTACTTTCGAATTCATGAAGAGTTCACCTGATTTTGCAATTCGGCTATCAGTTCATCGGATGGCTTTAAGGAAAAAGCTTTTTCAAACCTACGACTTTTCAGAGCTTTCACTAAACATTCATTGCTAGGACAAATATAAGCACCGCGCCCATTTTTCTTTGAAGTTGGGTCGTACTCTAAAACATTTTCTGGGGTCTTGACAATTCTTAAGAGTTCCTTTTTGGGTTTCATCTCCTGGCAACCCAAACACATCCGAAGTGGAATTTTCTTTTTCTTCATTTTTCTCACCCTTTGGGTTCAACTTCACTTTTTGCGCGAAGTTTTCCTTTTACTCTTAGCTTTGATTTCGGGCTCTTCGTATTCAGAATAATACTCTTCGAAACTTCCTAAATCATCCTGATAGTCTTGATATTCATCAGCGTCAGAGTAATAACCTTCTTCATAGGCTCCTTCTTCGTATTCATCATAATATTCTTCGTAACCTTCCTCAGAACCACCGTAGTTTTCATAATCTAATTCATCGTAGTTTGCATAGTCCTCATAATCCTCGTATTCTGTATAATCTCCTTCTTCATACTCACTATAATCATAACTGTCTTCATATTCGCTATAATCAGCATCAACGTAGCCATCTTCATTGTAATCGGAATAGTAATTGTCGTCATATTCATCATAGTCTGAATAATACTCATTCAATTGTTCATCGGTCTGCTCGGGTTCAGCCGGTATAAGACCCTGAGCTATGGCCTGTGATTCATTCTTAATATCAATCTTCCAACCGGTTAATTTGGCGGCAAGCCTAGCATTTTGCCCTTCTCTGCCTATGGCCAAAGATAATTGATAATCCGGCACTACTACTAATGCCATTTTTTCCTCTTCTTTAGGGTAAACAGCTAATACTTTTGCAGGAGATAAGGCATTGGAAACAAATTCAATAGGGTCGGGCGACCAATTAATAATATCCATCTTCTCACCTTTGAGTTCGTTCACTATGTTTTGTACCCGACTACCCTTCGGCCCCACACAAGCTCCGACTGGGTCAACGTTTTTATCCTTGGAATAAACTGCAATCTTTGATCTTGCCCCCGCTTCCCTTGCTATAGCTTTTATTTCCACTATCCCGTCGTGAATTTCAGGAACTTCCAGTTCGAATAGTCTTTTAACGAGTCCGGGGTGAGTACGGGAAAGAAGAATCTGAGGCCCCTTTGTTGTTTTCTTGACTTCTACAACATAGGTTTTAATCCTTTCAAAGGGCTGAAAAGTCTCTCCTGGTATTTGTTCAGACCCGGGTAACAAAGCCTCAACTTTCCCTAAATCAACGATAACGTTACGTTGGTCGTAACGTTGTACTATCCCCGTAACAATATCCCCTTCTTTATTAATATACTCATCATAGATAAGTCCACGTTCTGCTTCCCTTATTCTCTGTACCACAACCTGCTTGGCGGTCTGTGCTGCTATACGCCCGAATTCTCTGGGAGTTTCCTCAAATTCCACTATGTCTCCAACCATATAATTAGGATTAATCTCTCTGGCATCCTCCAAAGAGATTTCCAGTCTGGGATCAGTAACATTTTCCGTAACAGTTTTCCGCGAAAATACTTTTATTTCTCCAGAAGACCGATCTATATGAATTCTTACATTCTGTGAAGAGTAATTCTTTCTATAAGCTGAAATTAAAGCGGCTTCAATAGCTTCAAACAATATTTCGGAAGAAATTCCTTTCTCTTTTTCTAATTCATGTATAGCCTCTATGAACTCCATATTCATTTCCCAAAAATCCCCCTTGGATATTAATCGCTTAAAATTCAAAGGTAAGGTGCGCCTTTTTAATTAAATTCAACGGAATAGCTATCTCCTGGCCTTCATACTCCAAAACAACCTGTCCGTCAACAAGACCTTTTAGATGTCCGGTAAAAACTTGATATCCTTTATAAGGCTCTGTAGTATGTACACTTACCAGCTCTCCTTGGTATTTCTGATAATCTTTTTCACTTTTAAGAGGTCTCTCTATACCTGGTGAAGATACTTCCAACATGTAGGCTTGAGGAATAGGATCCTCTTTGTCCAAAATCGCGCTGACTTTTTGACTGACAGTAGCACAATCATCGATATCCACACCGCCGTCTTTATCAATATATATCCTTAAATACCAATGAGCTCCCTCTTTTAGATATTCCACATCCACCAGTTCCAGTTTGAGTTCAGCTATTATCGGCTCAATCATTTGCCTAACTTTATTAACCACGGCTTTACTCATATTTCTCTTACTCCTTTGTCGAAGAATAGATATCTATTCCAACTACAAATGAAAGAGTGGGTTACCCCACTCTACAAAGTCAAACAAGCGCTTCAAAATAATTCCTTCTCTACTATATCATATACTTAATTTATCTGCAATATTCACAGTTAAAACTATTAAAATAAGCTTATTTGATTTTTTACAGGCAATCCCTTAAGACACCCGTGTCTTTCCAATACTTCGATGACAGTTTTACTTAATTTTCCCTTGGTCTGCAAATCCTCAACAGAGTTTAACATCTTATCTTCTCTAAGTTTAAACAAACTTGTAGCCGCTGCTTTCCCTACACCCTGCAAGGCTGAAAAAGGCGGAAGAATTCCTTCCGGAGTCACTAAAAAGCGGGTAGCGTCAGATTGCCATAAATCTACTTTGCGCATTTCAATTTTACGGCAATACATTTCCACAGCTAGCTCTAATATTGTTAAAAGATTTTTCTCTTTTGGCGTGGCGTTATTTCCTTTTGCGTTTATTTCTTTGATTTTTTTTCTACACTCATCTAACCCCGCGGTAATTAGATCAGCATCAAACTCTTCAGCTCTCACCGTAAAAAATGTGGCATAAAAAGCTTCGGGATAATAAATTTTAAACCAAGCAATTCTAAAAGCCATCATTACGTACGCAACAGCATGGGCTTTGGGAAACATATAGCTGATTTTTTGGCACGACTGGATATACCATTCAGGAACGTCTTTTTCCCTCATTTTCTCGATATCTTCATTTGTCAAGCCTTTTCCTTTACGGACCTGCTCCATTATCTTAAAGGCGTGCCCCGGATCCATGCCTTTGTAAATTAAATAAAGCATAATATCATCGCGGCAGGCTATTATCTGAGAGATATCAGCCGTTCCACTTAATACCAGGTCTTGAGCATTTCCTACCCACACATTCGTCCCGTGGGATAAACCTGAAATCCTTACTAAATGAGAAAAAGTAGTGGGTTTTGTCTCCTCAAGCATTTGACGGACAAATTTGGTGCCAAATTCCGGAATTCCCAGAGTTCCGACACTTGTGCCAATTTCCTCCGGAGTAACTCCTAAGGCCTCTGTGCTGGAGAAAAGTGATAAAGTTTTTTTATCATCCAAAGGTATCTTTTTAGCATCAACGCCGGTTAAGTCTTCCAGCATTTTAATTGTGGTCGGATCGTCATGACCTAAAATATCCAGTTTAACCAAACGCCCAGAAATAGAATGGTAGTCAAAATGGGTGGTAATGACATCGGTCTCGGGGTCGTTCGCCGGTCTTTGGAGCGGAGTGAAGTCAAAAACATCGCATTCCTTCGGAACAACCATCAACCCCCCCGGGTGTTGACCTGTCGTCCTTTTTACCCCTGCACATCCCCGAACCAGCCTGTTTATTTCAGTTTGATTACAGCGAATATTTTTTTCTTCTAAATAATTTTTAACAAAACCGAAAGCTGTTTTTTCCGCTACCGTTGATATTGTCCCCGCTCGAAAAACGTTTTCTTTGCCGAAGATTTCCTCGGCATATTTATGCGCTTTAGGTTGATATTCCCCTGAAAAATTTAAATCAATATCCGGTACCTTATCACCGTTAAAACCCAGAAAAGTTTCAAAAGGAATATCGTGACCGTCTTTATACAGAAGCTGACCGCATTTGGGGCAGGCTTTATCCGGCAAATCTACTCCTGAACCCACGCTACCGTCTTGTATAAATTCTGAGTAAAGACAATCCTTGTTGGTGCACCGATAATGAGGTGGCAGTGAATTTACCTCTGTTATTCCAGTAAAATAAGCTACCAGGGATGAACCCACAGATCCTCTGGAACCAACCAAGTAACCGTCTTCATTTGATTTTTTTACCAGCAGATGAGCTATTAAATAGAGAACCGAAAATCCATTACCAATAATGGAATCCAACTCTTTTTGTAATGTCTTTTGGACTATTTCCGGTAATGGATTCCCGTAAAGCTCGTAAGCTTTGTTCCAAGACATATCTCTGATTTTTTCCGCAGCGCCCTCAATTTTAGGTTCAAAAAATCCGTCCGGGAACGGTTTCAACTGCTCAATCTGCTCCGCAATTAAACGGGTATTGGTAACCACTACTTTATAACACAATTCGGGTCCCAAATAAGAAAATTCTTCAAGCATCTCTTCGGTGGTGCGAAAATACAAAGGCGCTTGTGCATCGGCGTCAGTAAAGCCTTTGCCGGCCATCAATATTCGACGAAAAACTTCGTCCTCCGGTTCTAAAAAGTGGACATCGCAAGTGGCAACAACAGGTATCCCCAGTTCTTCACCCAAAGCAACTATTTGTTTGTTTATTTCCAACAAGCTTTCAACATTCGAAACCTGTCCTTGCTTTACTAAAAAAAGATTGTTACCCCGAGGTTGAATCTCCAGGTAATCATAGAACGAAGCAATTCTTTTAATTTCGCTTATATCCTTGCCTGCTAAAATAGCCTGCATGAGTTCTCCCGCTTCACAGGCCGAGCCCAAAATGAGACCTTCTCTGTGTTCTTCCAGCAAACTCCGCGGAATTCTCGGACGTCTGTAAAAATAATTCAAATGAGATTGGGTTACAAGCTTATACAGGTTTTTTAAGCCTGTCTTGTTTTTGGCCAAAATAATTATATGATATGAAGGAGCTTTGGCCTTCTCCGGCTCCTGCATATCAGAATCGTCAGTTAGATATCCCTCCATACCCAAAATTACTTTAACCTTATACTTGCTGCCGGCTTCAACAGCTTCAGGAAAGGCCTGAACAACTCCGTGGTCGGTAATAGCAATGGCTTCATGTCCCCACTCGCTTGCTCTTTTAATTAAGCTTTGAGCAGAAGCCACTCCGTCCATTTCTGAAATTTTAGTATGCAAATGCAATTCCACCCTTTTTACGGCAGCATTGTCCCTTCTCATTTTGGGTTCCGTCCTGACGATATCCGTCGGCATAAGTGTCAGCTCAGTTGTATATCTGTCAAACTGCACTGAGCCCCTTATTCTAAGCCAATCTCCCTCTTTTATTTCCGGTGGTTCTTGCTCCTCCTGAACGAAAACCTTACAACTAATAGAATATGTTTTATCGGTCAAACCAAAATTTACCAACTTTCGGCCGCTTTTAAGCGGTCTAATTTCGATCTCACAGACCTGGCCTTCCACAATAACTTGTTTTTCTTCATCCTGTATCTCTTGTAAACTCCGAACCTCACCGTTAAATTCTTTGCCCAGTAGTACGGAATTATGTTTGATCTCTTTCGGTTTGTTCGGCACATCGGCCAATAATTCTTCAAGGTATCTCTTTTCTTCTTGTTCCGGATCAAAACATGGCTCCGTTTCCAAGCCATCATGGACTTCCCACAGAATTTTGGGCTCCAGCCCATATTCATTGTAAAAATAATCCCTAATATTTTCCTGCTTTAATTTGCAATATTCTAAAGCCATTTTGTTAGGCACGAAAAAGATTATGACGTTACCCTGAACATCCGGTTTTATTTCCGGACTGAGCCACCCTTTAAGAGAAGGGTTCCTCTCAATAATATCGTTGATTATTTCCGACCACTCGCATTGAAATATATCTTCCAAACAATATCGGGTAGAATTTTGAATTTCAATATTGATACTATTATTTAACTTGTGTTCCAAAGCTCTAGCCAAATAAGTTAAAGTTTCCTTTTTTACCACACCGGACAAAGAAAGGTGGAGTACCCATTTCCTTTCCTTGGGTATAACCTCCACTCTGTCCAACTTAATTTTATCACTATATGGATCAATACCGCTGTCAGTTTCCTCCGAAAGCCATCTGAAAAAAGGTGTTTCTCGTATATTTACACCACAATTGGCCACACTCTCTCCTCCAGGACAAAACAAATACACTATCTATATTTTGCCAACTCTTCTTCAACAGTTTTTTGAACATACTTAGCGACGTCCTCAACGGCAATTAAATCGATCTGGCGGGTCCGCCTGTTATATAATTCTACTTTGCCTTCAGCCAACGCCTTTTTCCCGATGGTCAATCTGTACGGGTAACCTACAAGGTCTGCATCCTTAAATTTAACCCCGGGCCTTTCATCGCGGTCATCATAAACAGTTTCTACTCCTAATGCTTTTAATTCCGCGTATAACTTATCCGCTATATCAACCAATTCCGGCTCTTTCACTGAAACCGGTACTATTATGCAGTGATACGGAGCTATAGGAACAGGCCATATAATACCGTCCTGGTCATGATTTTGTTCGATTGCCGCTGCCATAGTGCGGCTTACTCCTATACCGTAACAGCCCATATATATTAACCGTTCCTGACCTTTTTCATCCAGGTAATAAGCCTTTAGTTTTTCACTGTATTTTGTTCCGAGATTGAAAACTTGGCCGACTTCTATACCGCGAGCTTCTTGTAATTTTTGGCCACATTTGGGACAGGGTTCGCCCGGGGTTATCATCCTTAAATCGGCAAACTGGTCAGGAGTAAAATCTTTACCGCAGCTGACATGTCTAAGATGATAATCCTTTTTGTTGGCTCCACAAATTGCATTTTTCATATTCGCAATTTCCAAATCGGCCACAATCCGAATTTTATTATTTAAACCTACCGGTCCAATGAATCCAGGTTCACACTGTAATAGTTTTTCAACTTCGTGCGGCTCAGCCAATCTTAAATTAATAAAAGGTCCTAAAACATTGTTGACTTTTACTTCATTAATTTCTCTGTCGCCTCTTACCAAAACTAAAAAGTAATCATTATCGCCTTTGTAAACCATCGCCTTTATCAGGGAAGTCTTTTGAACACCCAAAAAGCTCTCCAACTCATCTATTGTTTTCACATCCGGAGTATAGACTTCCGTCAGTTCTTCACCTGCTTGCTCCTGCTTCGAGACTGGCTCAGGCCGACATACTGCCTTCTCAACATTGGCGGCATAATCACAGTCCGGACAAAAAACAATCAGCGCCTCTCCGGACTCGGCTAGAACCATAAATTCATGGGTTTCGCCGGTGCCGCCAATAGCCCCGGCGTCCGCCTCTACTACACGGAAAGTAAGGCCACAGCGTCTAAAAACCCTTTCATAAGCGTCATACATTTTCTGATAGCTTATTTTAGCATTTTCGGCGTCGCGATCAAAGGAGTAAAGATCCTTCATAATAAACTCCCGACCTCTCATAAGGCCGAAACGAGGACGCCTTTCATCCCTATATTTATTCTGAATTTGATAAAGCAACAACGGAAGCTGTTTATAAGAGCGAACTTCTCCTTTTACCAGATCGGTAATAATCTCTTCATGAGTCGGCCCCAGACAAAATTCCCGGCTGTGACGATCCTTCAATCTGAACATTTCCGGTCCGTATACATCCCACCGTCCCGTTTGCTTCCATAGCTCGGCAGGCTGGACAATAGGAAGCATTACTTCTTGTCCGCCTTTGGCATCCATTTCTTCGCGAACTATTTGTTCTATTTTTTTGATAACTTTCCAACCCAAAGGAAGATATGTATATATACCGCTTGTAACCTTACGAATGTAACCTGCTCTGAGCATAAGCTGATGGCTCACTATCTCAGCCTCGGCAGGTACTTCGCGCAAAGTAGGATTAAGTAGTTGACTGACTTTCATATTGTATTTCATCCTTTCTTAATCGTTAGAATATCTTTAAAAGTGGAATGCTTGTCCTATTTATAGAATATATAATTCATATTACCATCTACCAAAACGGTAAACAATAGAATCAATTATCTGATTTTATATGGTCCTTTATCATTTCCATTAAAGCAGGCAAAAGTTCGTGCTCAGGCAATCTCGCCACTACTTCACCTTTTCGAAAGAGCAAACCGTTTCCTTTGCCGCCGGCAATACCGAAATCAGCTTCTCTTGCCTCTCCCGGGCCGTTAACCGGACACCCCATCACAGCAACGGTAATCTTTTTTTTCGGCACGGGAAGCTTTTCCAAGTTTCGTTCCACTTCTTCAGCCAACTGGATCAAATTGACCTGAGTCCGGCCGCAAGTCGGACAACTGATGAGTTCAAAACCATCCTGTCGCAAACCTAGAACTCTCAAAATATTCAAAGCCAATGGGATTTCTTCAACGGGGTCACTGGTCAAAGACACTCTGATTGTGTCGCCTATTCCTTCAGCCAATAAAGTACCTATCCCTATAGCGGATTTTACCACACCGGATTTAAGAGTTCCGGCTTCCGTCACCCCCAAGTGCAACGGATAGTCAACCAAGTCTGCTATCTTACGGTAAGCCTCAAGCATAATCGGTACATTAGAAGCTTTCAAAGAGAGTTTAATTTGTTGATAACCTTCTTCCTCCAAAATCCGAACATGGCGTAGCACGCTCTCTACCATACCGTCAGCAGTCGGACCATGGTATTTTTCCAGCAAGTCTTTTTCCAGCGATCCTGCATTTACACCAATTCTAATCGGTATTTTCTTTTCTTTAACGGCCTTAACTACCTCACGAACTTTCCATCTCTCACCAATATTTCCCGGATTGATTCTTAAACCATGTACACCGTTTTCCACAGCTTTCAAAGCCAATTTATAATCAAAGTGAATATCGGCCACTACAGGCAAAGGACTTTGCACACAAATGGTTTTTAAAGCGTCGGCAGCTTCTTGATTTAGAACCGCAACTCGGACTACTTCACAACCGGCCTTGGCTAGAGCCGCAATCTGTTCCAAAGTGGCCTTAATATTCCTGGTATCCGTATTCGTCATTGACTGGATAACTATAGGGTTACCCCCTCCGATAGGGACAGAGCCAATCTTTACTTCTCTGGAAATCCTGCGCTGCAAAGAATTGCCCCCCTTGTTTATTTGCTTAGAAGGCGCGCAATATCTTGATAAGTAACGGCAATCATTAAAGCCATCAATAACGCAAAACCGGTAAGTTGTATCAGCCCTTTCTTTTCCGGAGGCAAAGGCTTTCTACTGATTCCTTCGTAAGTTAAAACAGCAAGTTGACCGCCGTCTAAAGCCGGAATGGGTAATAGGTTCAAAATTCCAAATTGAATACTCAAAATAGCAGTCAAACTAAAGAGATCGGCAAGACCCTGTTTGGCGCCTTCCCCGATGACCTGGACAATTCCGACCGGACCGGATAATTCAACCGGTACCTCGCCGGTAATCATCTGGATAATCAATAAGACAATCAATCTGGTAAATTCGACTGTTTGCTGAATTCCGTACTGAATCGCTTTAAATATGGAAACCCGTTGATTAACAACATTAGGTGAAATACCGATCAAACCTCTGCCGGTTTGTTCATCCAATTCAGGGATTATATCCAAAATAATTATTTCCTTGGTCGACGCTTTTTCAATGGTTAAAGTTACTGTTTCCCCAGGACTTGCATGAATCTGCCTGGTAACCGAATTCCAGTCTGGTGTTTCCACTCCGTTAACGGCTAAAACTTTGTCCCCGGCTTCAAGTCCGGCTGCGGCAGCCGGCTTTCCGGAGATTATACTTCCTATTACATTTTCATTGCTTGCGGTAGGCACACCAAACCAAGCAAAAACTATAATGAATAGAATTGCGCCTAACACAAAATTCATAAAAGGCCCTGCGACAATAACCGCCATCTTCTGCCAAATAGATTTACTCTCGAAACTGCGTTGCAATAGTTCACTTCTGCTTACTCGTTCTTCTTCGTTGAGTTCCTCCTGACTCAAAAACCTAACAAATCCACCAAAGGGCAATAGCCTTACCGAATACACAGTTTCCTTTCCCTTTATTCCAAACAATTTAGGTCCAATACCGAAAGCAAATTCCAATACTTTTATTCCAGCTTTTCTTGCCACATAAAAGTGCCCAAACTCATGCATCAAAATTAACAGACCGAATACAAAGACAATCGCGAGAAAAGTTAGCAAAAACCTTCACCTCTTTAAATCTATTTCTTTCTGCGGCGAATTAGTTCTTCGGAATACTCTCGCGCCCAGTTATCGGCACTAAGTATTTTTTCCAAGTTGTCAGCGGCTGAGACCTGATGATCGCTGCAAACTTGTTCCACTAATTCGTACATTTCCAAGTATTTTATGCGCCGAGCCAAAAAAGCATGCACACAAACTTCATTGGCAGCATTCATAACAGCCGGTAAAGTTCCCCCGATTTTTCCACATCTATACGCTAAGCCTAAAGCCGGAAAATTTTCGTGATCCGGTTCAGCAAAAGTCAAGTTTTTACCGGCCAGGGATAATGGATTGAAACTAAAAGCCCATCTTTCGGGATAACTCAAAGCATACTGGATAGGCAGACGCATGTCCGGCATCCCTAACTGAGCAATAATTGAACCATCTAAATATTCTACCATCGAATGGACTATGCTTTGGGGATGAATTAAAACTTCAATATTTTCATAACTTACCCCGAATAAAAACCTAGCTTCTATTATTTCCAGAGCTTTATTCATCATTGTCGCCGAATCAACAGTAATTTTTGCTCCCATGCTCCAATTAGGATGTTTCAGAGCCATTTCCGGAGTAACTTCAGCTAACTTTTCCCTGTCCCAACCCCGAAAAGGACCTCCCGAAGCAGTAAGAATAATTTTTTTTACAGTTTTCAAATCCCCGTGCAAGGCTTGAAAAATTGCCGAATGCTCACTGTCTACAGGAATAATCATGCATCCGTTTTTTTGGGCTGAATTTATTACCAGCTCTCCGGCAGCAACCAAAGTTTCTTTATTGGCAAGTGCTATGTTTTTCCTTGCCTCCAAAGCTGCAAGGGTCGGCTTTAGTCCTATGCTTCCGCTTACTGCCGTGACGACCATTTCCACTTCTTCAAGCACTGCCGCCTCTACTAAGCCATCCATACCTGTAAGTATTTTGACAGGCAAGTCCTTGACCCGTGCTTTTAACTCAGTCGCGGCTTTATTGTCGTAAAGCACGGCTAACTCTGGCCGGAACTTTCTTATTTGTTGCTCCATTAAAGAAATATTGCCATAGGCTGCCAAAGCTCGAACTTGAACTTTATCCTGCAATGCTTCCGCAACTTCTAGTGTTTGAGTCCCTATGGAGCCGGTAGAGCCTAATATCGATATTTTTTTCACTTTGCTAACTCTCCTTGGAATCTTCAAGTCTGTATGTTTCTAACCCACCAATCCCAGTATTATGGCGAAATAAACTAAAGGCAGAGCAAATAAAAAGCTATCAAAGCGATCCAGAATCCCTCCGTGCCCTGGGATCATTTTTCCGGAATCTTTGATTCCGGCCATTCTTTTCAATGATGACTCAAAAAGGTCACCTATCTGGGATACAACGCTTGTTAAAATCGAGAGAAGCATAATAGCTATAAGTGTCCCTTCTTGCGTAACCCACCAAAAAACAATACCAAAAATCAAAGCAAAAATTAATCCGCCGATTGAGCCTTCTATTGATTTGTTAGGGCTTACTCTGGGGGCCAACTTATGTTTTCCCCAAGCGTTGCCGATAAAGAAAGCACCGGTATCCGTAATCCAAACCAGCAGAAAAAGATAAAAACACCAATAAATACCGTCCTGTAATCCTCTAAGAAAATACAAGAAAGTAAATGGGGCAACGGGATAAAACAAAGCAATAAAATTGAAAGCTGCTTCATTAAAAGTAACGTTAGGATACATCAGGGCATACCAGCCAAAGACAACTATCATCCACAAGGCTGCTAACGGCAAAAGCCAATCATACTGCCCGCATAAAAAAAATAATAGCCAAATACAGCAATAAACAATGGTAATTATTGGACGACGGCCAAAAGAAGTTAATTGACCAATCCTTAAAAATTCTCTTAGCGCCAATAAGGCAAGTCCCACCACCAGTAAGGCTAAATACCATCCTCCGAGCCAGGTTAGAAATAATAGCAGAGGTGCTCCGATAACGGCACTTAATACTCTCTTAGTCATTATTTTGTTCAACTTTCTTAATACCCCCAAATCTTCGTTCCCGGTTTTGAAAAATTCTAACCGCTTCAATTAGGGAATTTTCATTAAAATCCGGCCAGCATTCCGGTACAACAACAATTTCTGAATAGGCAACCTGCCAGAGTAAAAAGTTGCTAAGCCTCATTTCCCCGGACGTTCTAATTAATAGTTCCGGATCCGGACAGTTTTTGGTAAATAAATAATTCTCCAAAGTTTTCTCGTTTATTTCCAAGCAGTTTAGTTTTCCTTTTTGGACATCGTCAACAATCTGTTTAACGGCATTAACCAATTCCGCCCGTCCTCCGTAATTTAGCGCAAGATTCAGTACCAAACCGCTGTTGTTTTTGGTACGATCACAAGCATGGTAAATTGCTTCTTTAACATCCTCGGAAAACGGGCTTATGTCGCCTAATATACCTATTCGGACATTATTAGTATGTAGCTCATCCAATTCTTTACGCACATATTCTTTGAGTAAGGACATCAAGATTCCTATTTCGGATTGGGGTCTTTTCCAATTCTCTGTAGAAAAAGCATAGACAGTCAAATATTTAATTCCAAGGTCGTTGCAAAATCTTACAATTTTTTTCAAGGCTTCGACCCCTGCTCTATGCCCCATAGTCCTAGGCATCCCACGCATCTGTGCCCATCTTCCGTTACCGTCCATGATGATTGCAATATGCTTAGGAAGTCTATTTAAATCTATGTTCTTCAAAATATTCTTAGACATATTTTTTTCCTTATCTTGCACTAATACCAACCTCTATTCTCATCCGGCTAACCCATACCCTTTGTGGAAAAGACCCCCTTCGCAGGGGGCCGAATCTAAGCTTATTTAATAAATTTATCATGTATCAGGACAAATAGCAATCTGCCGTCCGCAAAGTTTACTCTGGCTACCCGCAAATCTCCGGCAGCAGTAACCTTTCCGGCCGGAAAAGTCACCTTATAACTAAAATCTATGTCATTTTGGAGCAATTCTTTATAAACATCATCCCATTTTTTCCCTAACCAGCGCAAAATCTACACTTCCATTATTTCCTTCTCTTTTTTCTCCAAAATACTGTCGATTTCTTTGATATACTTATCGGTCAGTTTTTGAGCCTTATCCTGCCCTTTTTTGGCCTCATCCTCAGAAACAACCTTGTCCTTCTCTAATTTTTTAATATCGTCTATTACTTCTCGTCTTATATTTCGAACTGCC
>Ga0134099_1001414_pt1 | contig 22967 bp, 21 predicted proteins | sample 10_taG_2_FD_105482 | JGI IMG/M metagenome (GOLD analysis project Ga0134099, IMG submission 105482) | Switchgrass degrading microbial communities from high solid loading bioreactors in New Hampshire, USA - 10_41_5_180_A2 metaG | ecosystem: Engineered > Bioreactor > Semi-continuous > Anaerobic >...
TTGTGTCGCTTTAGTTTTTTGCTCCCTTTTTTACTCTTCAAAGGGACTTTTTTCTTTTTCTGCTTCCTTTTTCTTCGCTTTGCTTTGTGCTCGCTTTTTTCTTCGGACTTTTACAATCGACTAATATGTTGAAATATCAAACTATAGTCATTTATTAAGTTTCGTCCAAATCCTTACCGGTCCGACCAAGCCTGTGGGATCCAGCGGTGCGTATCTGTGGAACTGGAAGTACCCTCCGAGAGTTCCGCGAACTTTACGGTCCAGATTAGTTGCCACCTCTATGCGCAAATCATTTTTCCCCTCTTTTGCCGCATCCGTAAGATCGAAAATATAATCGGGACTGATCTTCATTCCTATGTACTTGCCGTTGCACCAAACTTCGACACCTTCATAAGCCGCAGTCAGTTCCAGCACGCACTTTTCACCCTTAGCATAATCGAAGCTCTTCTCGTAGCGAATAAAGCCGCTGAAGTTGGGATCGACTGTGGCTATGCTGTTCAACTCTTCCATCTCAAAGGGCTCACCGAAGGAGGGATACTGCTTCGATTCGCACAGGGAAACTTTCCAGCCTTTCAGTTCGACGGGCGTTCCTTCCGCCTTGACCTCTGGCACCAGGTTCTCGCCCTTGTCGCCAAATACGACGATCACTGGATTGTATGGCCTCAGCTCCAGACGAAGCTTCGTGCCTTCTTCACATGTTGTATACTCCAGCGGACGCAGCACATTATCCCAGGCATGATATATGCAGGCGTCCCCCTTTGTCGGTACGGTTATTTCTCCCCTATATGTTTCTCCGGTATTCTCGTTGGAGAATATGTAGATGTCGTTGTCCAGAACATAGTGATAATATCTGATGTCGATACATGCCGGATCTATAGTGACCTCATATGCCCCTACTTCCCTGAGTTTTGCCGGCAGTTCATCAAGTGCCGCCACAGTGCCTTCCACTTCACATTCCACGTCATACTCCGATATGTACTTTGGCAGGGAATTGATGAAGAATACGGGGAATCCCTTCTCCATTGCCAGCTTTGCAAAATCCACGACATTTTTGGTTATGAACCTGCACTCCGGTATCACCAGGGCCGAGAAAGTTTCACCGTTGATATGCATCTTTCCGTCGAATGAGAACCTGTCCGGCTGATCGAAAATATCGGAAGGTATCACATCGAAGTCGATCTGGTTTTCGGTCAATATCCTTGCCGGCACCTCGGAGGTCATGCACTTGCCCGCCCATAGTGCCATATCGGAGTGCAGAAGGGCCACCGGAGCTTTATGCAGACCGCCGTCGATCAAGTGGCATACTTTCTGTACATACGACATAAGCTTTCCGAAGTGGCGGTACTGCGGATTTTCACCGTGTGCATAGAAATGTGGCGGACAATCGGGATCGGGAAAATCCTTGGGCGTGAAAGCGTGGGGGACATAACGGTTGACTCCCCGTACCAAAAAGTGGTCTACCAGGTACTTCATGCTCGTGATACCGAAGTTCCAGCCGTAAGCGCCAAAAAGCTCCACCATTGCCCGTCCCTTTTTCTTGGGGTCGATATGGGCGTGGCTTGACGCGAGCTTTGCTATAAGGAAGTGGTGGAAGTCTCCGGCATTTTCCGCTCCCGGACTGCGTCCCATCCTGTTCTCGCCCGCAGGCATGACGCCGCCGCCGATGATGTCGATCCCGGCCATGTCCTGTCCGTCAAGGGAACGGAAGAAATGTCCCATCGAACTGCTGATCGTAGCGCTGGCATTATGGTCCTCAACTATATGGCCTATGTATTCCACACCATGGGCACGGCACCAGTCCCCAAGCTGATAGGAGAAATTCTTTTGGATCAGGAGCGTGATCGTATCCATATATGCGTGGCGGACCTTACCGGTCAGCTCTTCGGAACTGTTGGCATCCCAAAGCAGCGGCATCAGACTCAGCCAATCCTTGCCCAGGCGTTCTTCAAGCATTGCCGGTACTTCTTCACACCATGGCATCGGCATATACTTGGTGCCTATCAACCCGCCATGTTCATAGTTATTGGGGAAATTGCCCATCAGCGGCTCGTCAGAGAAGAATCCCCGGAAGGTCTTGCCGAAATCATCCTTGTATCTTTGATACACAGGCTCATATACCTTGTCTATCAAAACCCGTACACTGTCTCTGCTCAATACATTGATATAGTCAGGGCGTCCTCCGCCGTTCTGGGTAAAGAATACTATGTATATCCTCCACATACCGGTCGGCACGTCCCAGGTCAGAATACCGTCTTTTACGTGATCCGTGATATCGATGCCCTCCCCATCCAGGCGGCTATGCCTGTTGATCTTATATGCCATTACCTTCAGGAGCTTATCCGTATCGAATTTCCTGGTGGGAATGGGGTGCCGCATGGGAAATGGTGATCTGAAGGGTGCCGGTTCTCCCCGCAGTTCCATTTCCTTGTTCACGTTCAGGTTTACCTGGAGCATCGGGCCCGCCACATCGGCAGTAGCAAAGTTCAGATACTGCTTGCAGATATGAGGATCTGCATCCGGTGTGATACCGCCGTTTGCATACCCTGTCGGGAAGTGGGAGTCGTCGAGGAGCCATACTTTCATTCCGCGTTTACGGGCTTCGTCCATGATGACATCCATGTCCTCCCACCATTTCGGTCCGCAGAAATCGGGGTGGGGGCGGGACTCCAGACACACTTCATAGATGTTGGCTTCATAAATCGCCTTCATGTACTCCCGCAGCACTTCCTCGCTTTCACCATGCTGCCAGAAAAACGGGAATATATAGCTGCCGCCTTTACCGGATAATAATTGCTCCACTTTGATTTCCATATCGTACCCTCTCTTCAATAATTCAATCTTTGTATACAACTTCTAATGATAAATAGATAGCGCCATAATCAATTATATTGTATTTTTGTTAAAATTTATATAACGTATTTTGTCACATTCTTGACCGATTTTGTTGTATTAGCGGAGGGAAAGGTGGACAGGTAGTACCTTGTCCACCTTTCCCTCCATTCCCACGAGGAAACTCATAGACAACAGAACCGTATTCCAGTTCCCAGTTATTCAACTAACAAACTTCAATTTGCAAAACCTGCGTTTCCATACCGGTTCCGGTAATTCTAACAGTACATACCCCGGCTTCTTGTTTAGAACGCACAATAAGTAAAGCCCGACCATTGAATAAACGTTTTTCATTAACTCTATAACCACTGGAGTCTCTGGGATTTCCGTTATCAAAAGCCAATAAAGTGCCCGCACCTTCAACATCTACATGAATGTTGGTATCAGCGAATGGAACAAAATTCCCATCCTTATCAAGTGCGCATATTTCGATTTGAGCAACATCCAAACCGTCGGCTTTCATTCTCGGCTCATTATATACCGACAATTCGAGTTTCACAGGCTCGCCTACCGTTTTTCTAACACAACGACAGACTTCCTCGCCGTTGATGTATCCTACTACCTCAAGAATTCCCGGTTCGTAAGGTACGTCCCAACTGAGGTGGAGATCATCGGTGGTGTAATTTTTTATTTTTTGCATTCCAAACTGAGTAATCGCCCTGCCATAGGGAGGAAATTCGTAAGATTTGATTCCATATGATTTACCGTTGAGGAACAATTCCACTTCTTCACAGGAAGTGTATGCTATGACAGGGATTATGCGCCCGCGTTCAATGTTGAGAGACCAATGCGGCAGCACATACACGAACGGCTCGTCCTTTTTCCATATGGATTTATAAAACCAGTAGTTGTCCTTTTCAAATCCGCATGTATCAAGAAGACCGACCGGTGATGCGATATTGGGCCAGCGACACTCGCCCAAATGGTCAATTGCTGTCCACATGAAGTCGCCCGCAACGAAATCGCGCGTCATAAAATATTTGATCTGTCTTTCCGCTGTTACCTGGTTTAGCCAATACGGTGCTGGCTTACCTAGCAATGCCAGCGGTGTCTCTCCCTTTTTCAAAGATGGTACTTCAAATGTATATTCTCCTCTGATACCACCTCTTACTCCTCCGGATTCTGTGCCAATAAATATCCATTCGGGATGTTTCATTTTGTCTATATCATAAAAAACTGCAGACCTTTCCCTCCACCGGTCAGGATAGTTATAACCGACAACATCAAGCGCATCAAGAAACTCTTCATATGTACCGATTGGTTCAGCAGCAATAAAGTCACAACCAACCGTAACGGGACGGGTGTCGTCAAGATTATGACATATTTCTACAAGTTCCTTGGCTATTAAATGGCCATCTAAGCTGATTTGCTCTACAACTTCGTTTCCAACACTCCATATGACAACCGAAGGATGATTTCTGTCGCGCCGAATGAACACTTCCAAATCATCTCGGTAATTTTCCGGGAAGCGTTCGCCATATCCGCGGTTTATTTTGACCGGATCCATAAACGCCTTTGTGTCCTTGATGATCGACCATTCGTCGAACGCTTCGTCCATCACTAAAAAGCCTAGTTCGTCACACAAGTCGAGCAGAGCGGGATCAGGGGGATTATGGGCCATCCTCAGAGCATTCATCCCCATTTGCTTCAGTTTTTCAAGGCGTCGCTTCCACACTTTCGGCGGAACCGCTGCCCCGACACCACCGCCGTCATGATGTATACATCCGCCAAGCAGCTTTGTCTGTTTCCCGTTCAAACTAAACCCTTTTTCGGCTGTCCACTCTATGTTACGGATTCCAAATCGAATGCTTTTTTCATCAAGAAGCTCGTCTCTGGAATATAACGATACTGTGATCGAATAGAGATATGGGTCCTCTACCGACCATAATCGCGGACGAGGGACACCTACCGTATGACTGACTTGGGCTTTGCCGTCAACCACAACACCTCTACCCAACCCATATACGTTAACTTGTTTACCGTCAGCTGTGCGCATCACCGTTCTGACGTTTATAGAACCGGAGGCTTCCGGGCCTTCTATTTCCGTAATTACTTCGATTTCAGCCGCTTCACTTGTGATCGATACTGTCTTTGCAAATATTCCATATTCGGCAATATGTATGGGGTTAAGTGCTACAAGCCACACATCACGAGTTATGCCTGAACCGGAATACCACCGCGAATTGGGCTGAGCACTATTGTCCACCTTCACACACAGGATGTTCTCTGCATCAAAATCAATATACTCACTAATATCAATGGTAAATGGAGTATATCCGTAATAATGTCCGCCTATCTTCTTTCCGTTTAGATAGACTGTACTATCCATATATACTCCGTCAAAGCGAAGATAAAATACCTTATCCTTATCAGCTGGGTTGATATCCAATTTTCGCCTGTACCAACCAACTCCGGTTTTTACATATCCTCCGGCACCACCACACTCAGCATCTTTGTCAAACGGGTAGTCCATCGACCAATCGTGCGGCACCTGTACGGGATAAAATGAGTCTCCTCCGTGTAGAGCCTCCTCCGGAGTTTTATTGCCCAACGAGAATTCCCAGGAGTGGCTGAGTCTTATTTCTTTTCTCGGCATTGATTATCCCCCTTATAAATCAAAGCTGTCATTAGCAATTCACAGATGTAAGGAACATTACACTTATTCTATGAATTATTATTCTGCAAATTATACAATAGACAATAGTGCTTTGCTTGGCAAGGCACAAAACATAGATTGTCTAACTAAATCAAGTCTTTTACGAAGATAATTTTCATTTAGTCGCAAACACTATGAGCCTCCCTATATTCTCGTGGGGACATTCCTGTGTGCTCAAAAAACAACTTATAGAAGTATGAGCTGTTTTTATATTCCAACTTACTAATAATACCGAGAATACTCATATCAGTTTCTCGAAGTAGGCGTTTTGCCTCTTCAAGACAATATTCCTTACCTAACTGGAGCATGCTCTTGCCCGTATGTTTTTTTACAATCTGGTTTACATAGGATGCACTGTAATTAATTCGCTGTGAAATCTCCTCCCAGCTTACTCTTCCATGTCTTTCAGAAAGATAATTTATAACCCGTGACAGTATAAAATCCTCAGTACTTGAATCCAGTTGCCTGTGCGTTACATGATAGTTTTGGGGCTGTTCCATAATATAAATGAGCCGTAAAATCTCGCTTTGTATAATTTGATTGCTACCTGAAATCTGATTGCTCAATTCATCTGAGATGCTTTCAAGAATTTGCATTACCTTAGGGTAAGATTCCGATATTATAGTAGGGGTTATGTCATAATACTCTCGGCGGGGATTTTCCTGCTCATTTACGCTCAACTGAAGAAAACGATAGAGTTCGCCGCCAACGTAGTCATGTTTTTGACCCCAATCATACAGAATGTTGTTCTTAAATACAGCCCTCAGATAATCACAGCTTACGCAAAGATACGCAACCTCGCAGTCTGTGTTATCGTTTATAATCTCACAGTGACGCACGCTTCGGTTGAGAAGGCAGATGTCGCCTTTCTGATATCGAAATGAACTGTTTTCAATTTTTTGAATCATTTCGCCATTGACTATAAACATAAATTCTATGTAGTCATGTTGGTGCATTTTGGGAACGATGATATGGCTTCCCTCCACTTTCCCACCGGGGAAATAAAGTGTATGACATTGTTCACTGTTTTTATAGGTATCATACAGAATATGTATCGGGACCAAAATGCTGTTCTTTCTTGTAATGTCGCTGTCGCTGTACTTCTCTTCCATAGCGACCTTTATATGTACGTTTCTCATTTTCGCTCCCCTCCTAAAAGATAAGCCATTTGCAAACTTGACACCGCATAAATACAGTGCTTTTTAGACATCTTCAGATTGGTTGTGTATCTTGCAAAGAATATATGTTTTCGATATATTACTGTTTATTTAAATATACTATAGTAATTTATAGCATCTGTTGCATTTCTAATTTTATAGTATCTGTTGCATTTCTTTTTGTCAAATACATAAAACAAATGCTATACCCTAAACTACTTCTAACACTTCGCCGCCGGAGGTGAAATGTTTGTATGACAATGCGTGAGCTTGACACTTTTCTGAGAGCTCATACTCAAACCGAGAAAGAGCTTTTTATAAGCAATATCGTGAAAGCGTCCCCAGAGGAGATGTCGAAGCCGAGGCATATCACCGGGAACTTGCTGAGGAGCAAGCATTGCTGCAATCAGAAGTAACCGCCAGGCGCTTTTATTATGTCATTGCGTTTGACGAGGAAGGATCTACTGCGGACGCTTATCAAAACGGTGACCCCCCGTCGCTTCGTTCAGAAAAGGAAGGCGTCAGAAAGTGGATGAACATTCAAAAGCATACCCGTTTTTCGTCATTTCATGGTCGAAAACACTACCACACATTTATTGAGTTAAATTACATGTATTCCGGAAATTGTCTGAACATAGTCGATGATAGACCCATAAGAATGAACACGGGAGATCTGGTAATCATAAAACCCGGTTGCTCACATTCGATTGCGTGGGCGGGTGAAGATGACATATTGGTTAATATAATTCTTCTACCTCACGCCACCATAGAATTTCAAAGCAGTATACTTGTCGGTCATGGCAAGTTTTCGGCATTCTTGGTTGATGCTGTGTACAGCGATAACAATGTCCCCAACTTCTTTTATCTGCGGCTTGGTGGCTGCTCTCAAATAGTAGGCGAATTAAATAATATTCTATGTGAGTATTACGCTTCTGAACAAATTGCCTCAGAAATCATTATCAAAAGCTGCCTGCAATGCTTGCTCGGTTTGATTTTGCGCGAAAGTACAAACAATCCCGAAATGGCCGTTTATTCAAGGCCACCCGATATCCGTCTCGCAGAAATCATCACATATATTAAGGAAAACTGTGTACGTTGTTCGCGTGAGCAGCTTTCCGAAAGATTTGGGTATAGCAAAAATTGTATAAGCAGTATGATATCAAAAGGTACCGGCAAAACATTTGTACAGCTCAGAAATGAATTTCGGCTGGAGAGAGCCAAATTGCTTTTATCTTCCACGACCCTCCCTGTAAGGACAGTTGCTGAAGAATGCGGTTTTTTAAACATTTCGCAATTCTATGATCTTTACAAGAAGTGTTATGGTCATTTACCAAGAGACAATTATTAGCGATTCATTTTGTTAATAAATCTGAGAGGTTTTGTCATTGTAACTAAAATGCCTCGATTATATATTTTTTATAGGCATGAATTGCAAAAAAGTAATAATAATTAATTCTATCAAGAAAGGATTGAGGAGTAGGATGAAAAGAAAATTAGTATCATTTCTATTGGTACTCACGCTGGTTTTTTTCATGGCTGCGGGTTGTAACGGCGATAAGGAACCTTCGACCTCACCGACATCGTCTCCCGGACAAACCGGCACAACTACACCTGGCAAAAGCAGTGTGACTGCAGACGAAGGCCCTTCTACGATCTTCCCTCTGGACGAAACTTTTGAGTTTTCCTATTGGGTAAACCTCTATCAATCAAATACCTTATGGGCTGAAACACTAAATGATCATCCGGTACATAAGGAAATTGAAAAGCTTACCAATGTGCACGTAGATTTCCAACATCCTACATTGGGCAGTGAGGGTGAGCAGTTCGGGATTCTGCTTGCTTCAGAAAAACTCCCCGACGTTATTACTACGGCATATCACTCTCGAGGCGCAGCCGATTTGTACTATAACGACATCATTATCGACCTGACAATCGGCGTGCAAGAACTAATGCCAAATTACTGGAGCCATCTGTCATCAAGCGAAGCCATGTTGCGCGATGCTAAGCTCGACACAGGAGAAATCGTGACCATCAACAGCATTTATGAGACCGTACCGCTGCCCTGGCAGGGGCCGATGGTCCGCCAAGACCTTCTGGACAAGCTTGGATTGGGCATACCTGAAACTGTTTCCGACTGGGAGCAAATGCTTATCGGATTTAGAGACCTGGGCGTGGAAAAGCCTTACTTTATTACCAACACCGGTAACACCAACAACAACTTTGAGCCGATTTTTAACGTCGGGCAAAGACTTTACAGAGACGGAGATAAGGTGAAATACGGTCCTGCAGAGCCTGGTTACCGAGAATACATTGAACTGATGAGAGACTGGTATTCAAAAGGTCTTATCGACAAGGAGTTCAGCAGCTATACTTTTGGTGAACCGGGATTAGTTCCGTCTATGGGCATCCCCAGCAATGCCCTGATATTTGCCGGAGCTATCGGGGCCATGAATGCGGGATCTTCAAACCTCGGTGATCAGCTTCCAAAAATAGGGGTAACCGAAATAGAAGACATGTATTATACCGGTATAACACCTCCTGTCAAAAGCAAAGGCGATAAAGTCGACTTCAGCAAGGTGGCAGGCTCAGGCCGGTTGGGCGGTTCATATGCCGTAACCGTGGACTGCCCCGATGAAAAAGTTCCAACCATATTGAAGTACTTCGATTTCCTCTTCTCAGAGGAAACGTACCTGCTGAACAATTTCGGCATTAAGGGCGTTAGCTGGGAGTTCGATGAAAATGGCAAACCGCAATTCACCGATATAATAAGCGCTTCCGCATGGGATGGTCAGACAATTTTCCATCCTTACGATTACAGCATGTTCTTAATGCCTCACTTGACAGTTGACGTCGAGCTTATACAGGGTCGCCCTGACTATGTGATCGAGATGCAGAGCAAATGGGTTGCGATCGATACACCGCGCGGAGTTCTTCCCAGACTCACCCTGACTGACGAGGAAAGCTCAGATTCGGCCAATATACTTAGTGATCTCAATACTTATGTTGACGAAATGACTGTAAGGTTCGTAATGGGCTTGGAACCCATGAGTAATTACGAAACATTCCTTTCCACTATTAAAAGCATGGGACTGGATAGAGTCCTCGAAGCACAGCAAGCAGCGTATGATCGTTACCTGTCAAGATGATAGGTCATCAGGTTTAACAAAATAATCATTTGATTCTTATAGGCTGAGCACTTCAAGGATTTGTGCTCAGCCTATAGAACTGGTGTAGAGAAGATTTGAGCATGTGTAAAGCTTCTTCGGGTCGGATACGTACAAAAAGCCAATGCTTGCCGAGAGAAATTTAAGAAGCGAGAGATTTCTATTTTCAGTTGACGCAACTGCCTTGAGTAAAATATAGACATGGATTAAATTAAAAAGTGCAGAAGGAAAAACATGCAGGTTTTCAAAGATTGTCGCAATCCGGTACTCCCCCCTCTTCCCCCCGAATATCATATACCGGATCCCGAAGCCCACGTAATGCCCGACGGCAGGGTTTATGTCTGCGGTTCGTATGATAAAGATGAGTTCTTCTATTGCAGTTCTTCTAAAGGCTGCCGGCGCCTTGAAAAGACGCCAAATCTGTGGTATCATTCAATAAATTCCGATTACTTCTTTGGGGGGGAGTGGACCAGTGGACGACCTGAAAGCAATAACGGCCGGCAACATAATCAACCTGCGCACCAAGGCGGGTATGACACAACTGGAGTTGGCTGAAAAACTGAACTACTCCGATAAGTCCGTCTCCAAGTGGGAACGGGCCGAAGCCCTTCCCGACGCCTATGTGCTGAAGAAGCTGAGCGAAATATTCGGTGTTACTGTCGATTACCTGCTCACTTCGCATGACGGCTGGACGCCTGTTGTTACAAACGATGACCTCCGCCACCGAACAAAAACCATCACCAAGATCGCCATCGTCGGCATATGGACTTTGGCGACCCTGATCTTTATCATATTATGGCTGCTTGGCGATTTCCGCTGGATCATTTTCGTTTATGCGATTCCGGTCTCCCTTATAACATTGCTCGTATTGAATTCGATCTGGGAAAAGGGCAGGAACAATTATTATATTATCGCAGCGCTCATTGAGGGTATCATAACTTCGATATATTTAACATTTCTTGAAAAAAACTGGTGGCAGATCTTTATTCTGATCATCCCGGCCTGGATCGTTGTATTCCTCTGCTCAAGACTGCATAAAAGGAAAAAATAAGTCTTTCTACCGACAGTAGAGTCCGCTTCGGCGGACTCTACTTATTTGGAACGAACGGTAGAACCGCGAAAGCGGGAAGTAGGTTGGGTTTTTGCAGCGGATGTTATACCATTTCCTTGACGGTACAAAACCGGTACTCAAAAGGAGTGGTTTATATGACGGATTACATCGTAAGCTGCAGCTCAACGGCAGATTTGTCAAAAGAGCATTTGCAGAAAAGGAACATCAGCTACATCTGCTTCCATTTCAGGCTGGACGGGAAAGACTATTATGACGACCTCGGGCAGTCGATCCCTTTCGAAGATTTTTACAGGGCGATGGACAACGGGGCCGAAACATCTACCAGTCAGATAAACGTATCAGAATATCTCGAGTACTTTTCCGGGCTATTGGCCTGAGGGAAGGATATCCTCCATGTTTGCCTTTCCAGCGGGCTGTCCGGTTCATATAATTCCGCCGTGACTGCCGCAAGGATAGCCCATGAGCGATATCCGGACAGGAAAATATTCGTGATCGACTCATTGGGCGCGTCGTCTGGATACGGCCTGTTGATGGATAAGATAGCCGACCTCCGGGACGGCGGTATGGCAATCGAAGAATTGCTTGACTGGGCAGAGGAAAACAAGCTTAGGCTGCACCACTGGTTCTTCTCAACCGACCTGAAGTTTTATATAAAGGGAGGGCGCGTCTCTAAGGTGTCCGGCACGGTAGGACAAATGCTCGGTATTTGCCCTCTTCTCAATATGGACGGATATGGAAGGCTGATCCCCCGGGCGAAGATCCGCGCAAAGAAAAATGTTATTGCTGAAATCGTAAGGCGTATGGAGCTGCACGCGGAAAATGGGCTCGATTACTCCGGCAAGTGTTATATTTCCCACTCCGCTTTCATCGAGGATGCCAGGACGGTAGCGGCTTTGGTCGAGCGCCGTTTCAGGAAACTCGACGGAAAAGTCCTTATCAATTACGTCGGGACGACGATCGGCAGCCACACCGGACCCGGTACCGTTGCCCTGTTCTTTTGGGGAGATTCAAGGAAGGAAATATGATTAAACTATACACAGATACATCAGCAAACCTGCCCCTCAGTTTAACTCTGCAGTATAATATCACCGTAGTGCCTTTTTCATATAGTGTCAATGGCATAGAGGCCACGTATTCCGACAAAACCGACTTTGACGGAAAAACCTTTTATGATGCGATGCGGGACGGTGCAAAGGTCAGGACCTCAATGATCGGGGTCGGGACATTTATAGACTATTTCACAGAGAGTCTTGAACTTGGTCACGATGTCTTATACATTGGAATGTCCGGCGGAATAAGCGGAACGGCAAACGCAGCATCAATTGCTGTGAAAGAGCTGCGTGAAAAGTATCCTGATGCGAACATTTCCGCAATCGACACCTTCGCCGCCTCTCTTGGCGAAGGGTTGTTGGTATTGGAAGCCGCCAGGCTTATTTCACAGGGAAAAACATTTGCCGAAGTAGAGAAGCGTATATTGCAAAGAAAAAACAGCATGTGTCAGTATTTTACGGTAGACAATCTTGAATACCTAAAGCGTGGCGGCAGAATTTCAAGTGCTGTTGCCCTTGTCGGAACAATTTTGAATATCAAGCCGCTCTTAACGGGCGATGAGAATGGCAAAATCATTATGTGCGGCAAAGTACGCGGAAGAAAACAAGCCTTGAATTCGTTGGCTGAAAAGTATGATCAGCTGGCCTTTGATAAAAAAGAGGACATTGCGATTGCACATGCAGACTGCGAAGCCGATGCGGAATATCTGATAAGCAAGCTGCGTGAAGTCGGGTTCCAAGGTGAATGTCTGACAGTGTGTTACGAACCGGTCACCGGTTCACATGTTGGTCCCGGTGCAGTGGCCCTCTTCTTTCAAGGAAAAAACAAATAAAGGCATCATCCCACTAACTAAAGTCATGGGCTTTCAGCTAGAGCCGTTTGTAGGGCATTACCTTGCCTAAGTCTTTTTGGGATTGCATTATAAACGCTTTGTCGGTAAATCGACAGAGCGTTTACGCTAGTGCAAAGGAAAACCCTTCACGGTACGCAATAACAGACAGCAGAACCGGCGTTGTGTCCTTGAGTTAGACAAATTCAAGAGAAAAGAACCGCCCCCTCTCGGATTCTTAAGATATTTTTAAGAATCTTGTACACCTGTTTGTAAGAACTACAGTGTATTATCATTTCGTGCCGGCCAAGGATGTGATAAAATGGTTTACACGGGGTGATAACGATAAGTATTAAGTTAGGTGAATATTATGAGCAATGAGATTAACAACCGTAAGCCTTTAGTACTTGTGGTGGATGATGACAAAGAAATCGTTAGAGCAATCTCCATCAATCTAGAGCGTGAAGGTTACCGTGTATTATCTGCTTTTGACGGCGAGAAAGCCCTCCAACTCGCTTCTGAAAACGGGGTCAATCTGATTATCCTTGATATTATGATGCCAAAGCTTGACGGCCTGTCCGCATTGATGAAAATCAGGGAAAGAAATAATATCCCTGTGATCTTGTTGTCTGCAAAAAGTGAAGACACCGATAAGATTCTCGGACTTTCCATTGGTGCTGATGATTATGTCACAAAGCCGTATAATCCTGATGAGCTGATCGCAAGAGTCAGGGCGCAACTTCGTCGGTATATGCGCCTTGGAGATATTAATTCATCCCGTAGTGACGAAATGATCCGCTTAGGTGACCTTGAATTGTATGTTATGAAACGTCAGGCGTATGCTTATGGTGAACCTGTACATCTTACAGCTACCGAGTACAAAATCTTTGAATTGCTTTTGAGAAATGCGGGCAGAGTTTATCCTGCCGAAGAGATATATGAACGTATCTGGAGTGAGCCTGCGTATAACGTTGAGAACACTGTGATGGTACATATACGTCGAATCCGGGAAAAAATCGAGATCAATCCAAGTGATCCGAAATATTTGAAGGTTGTATGGGGCATTGGATATAAGATCGAGAAGCACAACCATACATCCAAATGAGTGAGATGAGGTGATGATCCCATGAATACGATTGTCAACAAGCCCCTACATGGGTTTCGGGCATGGATTTGCTTTTTTATTGGCTTAAACATCATTTTTGCAATGTGTGCAGCCGGACTGGTCATCCTCATAAATGCACCGGATGCCCAGCTTCAATATATAGATGAATACTTCGATCTTGCTGTGCGTGCAAATTTACAGGACACGATCCTGTTCAAGTCCGTAGTCGCTGAACACATATCCTATCTGCAGCGTCTTTCTAAAAACACAAAGCCCGTTAGTCCAAACCCATACGGACAATTGGAAGTTGAACTCACAAACATTGCTTGCCATGTGAAAAATAAAGATGGTGTTGTTGTATATGATACACTGCCGGACTATGAGCCCGATTACGGCAGTGAATATCAATATAACTATCTCATACTGATTGAAAAAGGTTCGCTATCCCTCTACAGTTCACAAAGTGATGATGTAATCAAGAAGTATCTTTCAGGTGACATATCCGGATTTGAAGTATCACTTGATAATAGTTATGCTCAAATAAAACGCAACTTTGATAACTTTAAAGATGAGTATCAAGACAGCAGCGACGTATCCATAGTTTACGCAGTACGTTCTGAACCGGAAAATTTCACCCACTCCATCCACTATTTACTTAAGCAAGTCCGTCTGTGGACACGAATTGGCGCAATAGTTGTATCGATATCTTTTATCACCGCGGTTCTACTGATCATATATTCATCTGTAAAACGGGAAGATAAGCGCTCATTTTTCAAAAAGTGTGCGAGGTTTGTATCCCGGATTTGGTTTGAAGTCAAACTTGTTTTTATTGCACTTGTGGCTTTTGTAGTTGTTGTCTTGTGCAAAGAGATACTCTACTACTGTGGCCGCTTTTCTTACCCTGACCTCGCATTGGTTTTTGCGATCTTGATCTTATGTTTCTGGTTTTTCTATCTTATTATCAAAGATTTGCAATATAACAAATCTGAGTTCTTTAAGCAAAACAGTATTCGTGCACTGATCAGAGCGATTCAACGTCTCTCAAAGCGCCTACCGTTTGTGCGCCGTATGATTGTAGGCTTCTGGCTCTTGATAGTAGTCGAACTTGTATTGATTTTCTTATTTGCGGTTTCATTTGATTCAGGTTTTGCGTCAACCCTCTTTTTTCTGATTGGTGTAATGCTTTTTGTTGTGGCAACGATTTTATATCATAGGTTTATCTCTGACACCGGCAAGCTGATCTCACAAATCAACCGTATTAAGTCCGGTGACTTAACAACTCGGTTAGAACTAAGAGATAATTCCGATCTGTATGAATACGCACATGACCTTAACAGTATCCAAACCGGCATGTCAAAGGCACTGGAAGAACAACTCGCCTCAGAACGCCTTAAGGTGGACCTTATCACCAATGTCTCCCATGATCTCAAAACGCCTTTGACCTCAATAATCAGCTATATCGATCTGCTAAAGAAAGAAAATTTACCTGAACAGGCAGTTGAGTATACCGAGATCCTTTCAGAAAAGGCAGACAGGCTGAAAACTATGATACAGGATATTTTCGCTGTGTCCAAAGCCAGTAGCGGTAACCTTGATGTGGAAATGGAGCTTCTGGATTTGGGGAGGCTCGTGGATCAGACACTTGCCGATATGCAAGAGAGAGTTGACGCATCCGGTCTGACCTTTCGGGTCCATCACGTTGATGATCCTCTCTTTATCCGTAGCGACTGTCAAAGGCTCTATAGAGTCCTGCAGAACCTCATCGACAATGCTCTATGCTACTCCCTGGACGGTTCCCGAGTCCATATACGCTTGTGGTCGGAAAAGGAGCTGGCAAAAGTCGAAATCAAGAACACATCAAATCTTGAGTTTGATTTTTCACCTGATGAAATCGTAGAACGCTTTGTTCGCGGTGATATATCCCGAAGTGGAAAGGGTTCCGGGCTAGGTCTGTCCATAGCCAAGACCTTCACAGAGGCATGCGGAGGAAGCTTTAGGATAACCATCGATTATGATGATTTTAAGGTTCGTCTTGCTTTTCCTCTGGAACCTAACCCAATGGGTGCTGCTGATGATGTTCATACTGCTACCGATGATGATACTGTTATTGAAACCGAAGATGTACGTATTGACCCAACCATTGATATTGAAGCTGATACTAAGCCTGATGATGTAAATGATGGCTCCAAAACTATTGCTGATGATGATAATGATACGGATGTAAACCATGAAACAGTTGTTGACGCTGAACCTCATGTAAATTCAGAAATGTCACCCATTTCACCACCAGCATCAGAACCCGATACTGTTGAACTGGATGACAAGAGTTAGTTCTCTCACACATCATGCATGCAACTTTTACTCCCCCGCGTAAAATGGGGCTGCCTCACTCCGAACTTTTTTAGTTCTTAGTGAGACAGCCCCTTCTCATTTTTTATACCGTTGCAAGTTAATATCTTTATTGTAACAATAACAATATTACTGTATAATATTTATGCTACATAATTTATTGAAGCGTTGGAGGCGTAATTATGAACGTGAATAAAGAATCCATTCCTGAATGTCCTGTTGCAACCACTATTCAACTAATAGGTAATAAGTGGAAGCTTCTGATTATTCGTAATTTATTACAACGTACTTGGCGTTTTAACGAGCTGCAAAGGTCTTTATACGGCATTAGCCAAAAAGTGCTGACCGATAATTTACGCGCAATGGAACGCGATGGTCTAATAATCCGTACAGTATATGCAGAAGTACCTCCCCGTGTGGAATATTCGCTATCAAAACTTGGAGAATCTCTGCGCCCGATTCTTGCTGCCATGCAAGCATGGGGCGAAAGCTACAAAGCACAGCATAAAAAATAAATCATGGTACCATATATCTGCCACATTTACGTTGCAGGATTCGGGCAGTATTGGACTTTGTCTTGCTTAGCAGACTCGTCCGTCCGTACAACGCCTCCTATGTAGTTCCTGTTCGTCAGACCGGAACTTTGCACTCGGTGGACATCCCGGGATGCTTGGGCAAGCAGCAAACTCTGTTTGCGACCAGCCCTTGCCTCTGGCTAATGGTTGGCTGCTACCAGCCCCCATAGCGACTCTCACCGCCTAGCTACGCGCCATGCGTGGGCGCACCTAAAAAGGGCAGCGAGGATTATCCTCGCTGCCCAAATTGAATCCATTGTAAATTGTCTTACTTGAGCTCGATCTTTGCGCCGACAGCTTCGAACTTCTTCTTGAGCTCTTCGGCTTCGTCCTTGCTGACGCCTTCCTTGATCGGCTTCGGAGCCTCGTCAACGAGAGCCTTGGCTTCCTTGAGACCGAGGGAGGTGACTTCGCGGACGACCTTGATGACTTCGATCTTCTTCTCGCCGGCAGCGGCAAGGATAACGTCAAACTCGGTCTTCTCTTCTTCAGCCGGAGCGGCGGCAGCGGCTACAGGAGCAGCGGCAACTGCTACAGGAGCGGCTGCGGATACGCCGAACTCTTCCTCAAGTGCCTTTACGAGCTCGCTCAGTTCAAGAACTGTAAGAGCCTTTACTTCTTCAATAAGTTTTGCTATTTTCTCGCTCATTGTTATAAACCTCCATGATGATCAAAATTAGATTGATTTGATTGAATTTAGTTTAGGTTTTGTCTTCTACTGATTGATGTTTCCGGGAAACGGTTGCACCATTTATGCAGCGCCGGATTCCCTTTTCTCACGGATCGCGTTAAGCGCAACGACGAGTCCGCGCAGGTTTGCGTTGAGAACGTTGACAAAGCCGGTGATCGGCGCATTCAGGCCGCCAAGGACCTGAGCAATGAGGACTTCCTTCGGCGGAAGCGCTGCGATCGCTTCGATTTCCTTAGCGCTTACTACTCTGCCCTCAATAAAACCTGCCTTGACTTCATATTTGCCCTGGATCTTCTTTGCATAGTCAACAACCACTTTTGCAGGGGCTGTGACGTCGGTCTCACTCATGGCAAGAGCGGTGGTTCCGGAAAGGAACGGATCCAGGCCTTCGAGCCCTGCTTCCCTTGCAGCCAGCCTGATCATAGTGTTTTTGTACACTGTGTAGTCAACGTCGGCTTTGCGCATGTCGGCACGAAGCTTTGTGTCATCCACTACGTTGATGCCTTTGTAGTCGACCAGAACTCCCGCGGCGGCTTTCTTCATCTTTTCGGCGAGTTCCGCTACGAGCGCTTTCTTTTGCTCCAAAACTTTGGCGTTTGGCACGGTTTCACCTCCATGGATTAATATGCCGCGTCCCTAAAATCAAACGTGCCTGCATGTACAAAGACATGCAGGCACGGAAAAAGTCAATGAGAATAATTCATATCTTCTCTTGCTCTTCCTCGGCGGGACGGCTGCTGCCAGCCATTTAAAGCCTTTCGGCTTCCTGCTGTCTTTGGAACGCTAGAACAATATATCAATTTCTGTCGCGGTTGTCAAGTAAAATTTTCAGCTTACACAGCGCGTGAAACATTCACTTTGATGCCCGGGCCCATCGTCGACGATACTACGCAGGAACGGATGTACTGTCCCTTTGCGGCCGCGGGTTTAGCCCTTATGATGGCGGTCAGGAGGGCATCAAAGTTTTCGGCCAGCTTGTCGACTCCGAAGGACACCTTGCCGATCGGGCAGTGGATGATGTTCGTCCTGTCAAGGCGGTACTCGATCTTACCGGCCTTCAGTTCGGCAACGGCTTTTGCCACGTCCATCGTGACTGTTCCGGCCTTCGGGTTCGGCATAAGGCCCTTCGGACCAAGGATACGTCCGATCTTACCGACGGCGCCCATCATGTTGGGGGTGGCTACGACTACGTCGTAATCAAAGAAGTTCTCTTTCTGGATGCGATCGATCATTTCCTCTGCACCGACGAAATCGGCTCCTGCGTCAATGGCTTCCTGGGCCTTGTCGCCCTTTGCGATTACCAGTACGCGGACGTTCTTACCGGTTCCGTGCGGCAGCACGATCGCTCCGCGGACCTGCTGGTCGGCGTGACGGCTGTCAACGCCGAGTTTCACGTGAAGTTCGACGGTCTCGTCAAACTTGGCCTTTGCAGTCTTTATTACAAGATCAAGCGCTTCCCTTGAATCATAAAGCGCGGTTTTGTCAAACAGCTTTAAGCTCTCTCTGTATTTCTTGCCTCTGTACATAATGACCCTCCCTTAATCTTCGACGATGACGCCCATGCTGCGTGCAGTACCGGCAACCATGCGCATGGCTGCCTCTACTGATGCGGCGTTCAGATCGGGCATTTTCAACTCGGCAATCTTGCGGACATCCTCTTTTGAAATGGTAGCGACCTTGTCCTTGTTGGGAACGGCCGATCCCTTTTCAATTTTGCATGCCTTCTTGATAAGGACTGCCGCAGGAGGGGTCTTTGTGATAAAGCTGAAAGAGCGGTCTGCATATACGGTGATAACGACCGGAATGATCAGTCCGACATCGTTCTTAGTGCGCTCATTGAATTCCTTGGTAAATGCAACAATGTTTACACCGTGCTGTCCCAGTGCAGGGCCAACAGGCGGAGCGGGAGTGGCTTTTCCCGCAGGGATCTGAAGTTTTATATATCCTACTACTTTTTGAGCCATGTAACATGGCACCTCCTAAATATAAAGTGGTGTGGCGCGCATTTAGATCTCATCACGGCGCGCTTTGCGGAGGGGACTCCTCCCACGTAAACGACGTCCGATAAATCGGACACGGTTGCCTGAGTAAACGCCTAAGCTATAGGTTCTACCTGGTCGAGAGCAAGCTCAACGGGCGTTTCACGTCCGAACATGGACACAACGACACGCACCTTGTTCTTTTCCGGCGTGAGCTCCTCCACCGTCCCGATAAAGTCCTCGAGCGGGCCGTCGGTTATCCTTACACTGTCTCCGACACCGTAGGACACCTTTATTTCGTGCTTTTCAACGCCGAGTGCAGCTACTTCTTCGTCAGTCAGAGGGATCGGCTTCGACCCCGGCCCGACGAATCCGGTGACGCCACGGGTGTTGCGTACGGCATGCCAGCTCTCGTCAGTCATGATCATCTTGACAAGCACATATCCCGGGAATATTTTCCTTTCAACCTGCTTTGTCTTCGAGTCCTTGACCTCGGTGACGATCTCGGTGGGAACATTTACGTCAAGGATCAGGTCGTGGAGCTTACGGTTCTCGACAATAGTCTTGATTGTCGCCGCGACCTTGCTTTCATATCCTGAATATGTGTGTACCACGTACCATTTCGCTTCGTCTGCCATTGTCTGCTCCTAACCCTTACTGTCAAATCCTATTTGATAACGGCACTATTTTGTGAGACTTACCAGGAGTGAAATCCCCTGAGTGGCGGCAAGGCCGAACAGGGAGATCACCAGTCCCACGATCAGTACGGTTATGATGACAACCCATGTGTTGTTCAGGATCTGCTTTGGGGTCGGCCATACGACCTTCTTGAGTTCAGCTCTCATCTCACGAAACCATTTGGCAATCCTCTTGCCGGTACGTACAAAGAAGTTTTGCTGTTTCCCTTTGTTTTTTGCTTCAGCCATGGCGTCCCCCTACCTAGTTTCTCTGTGGACCGTGTGTTTGCGGCAGAACCGGCAGTACTTGTTCATTTCAAGTCTGTCCGGGTCGTTCTTCTTGTTCTTCATCGTGTTGTAGTTCCTTTGCTTGCATTCGGTACAAGCAAGCGTAACCTTGACTCGCATTTGCGGCACCTCCTTGTAATGTTGGACTTATTGCCTCCCTTGTCACAGGACGGTCCCTTATTATTTTTATGCAACAAAAAAAGAACCCCTGTTGAAAGGTAGGATAAATATATCACATAACATACCGCAGGTCAACAATTTTTTTGAGAAATTTTGAAGTTGCGCCGCATTTATCATAAAGTCTGAACTTATTCGGCTGAAATAATGACCATATCTGATCGATTTTTGCAGGTATGGCAAGCTCCGGATAATAAGCGTCAAGTCTAAGCAAGTTTTCGTATAACGGCAGTGCTCACTTCCTCATATACTGGAACGTACAAACAGAATTCCGCCAAAGGAAGTGGTGCATTTGGTAATTTACACTTTGCAGCCGGGGGACAGCGTCTACTCGATCTCGCAGAGGTACGGCGTTTCCTCGCGGGAAATAATATTGCAGAACCAGCTTGAAAATCCCGATCGCCTGGTTGTCGGACAGGCGCTTGTCATACCGATCGAAACTATCCGTCACGTTGTTACGGCAGGCCAAACCCTTTACTCGCTTGCACGGGGTTACGGCGTCCCGCTCGACCAGGTATTAGCCGCAAACCCCGGTATTGACCCAAGCCGGCTTCAAATAGGTCAGACAGTCAACATACCTGCAGGAGCGATGGACAAACGTACCATTGACGTTAACGGGTACGCTTTTCCGAACATACGGGACATAACCCTGAGAAGTACACTGCCATACCTGACTTTCCTCAGCATATTCAGCTACCAGGTCAGGGCGGACGGGTCGCTTGTTCCCATCGATGATCAGCGCCTGATCAACACGGCGAGGCAATATAATGTCGCCCCGATGATGGTTATAACCAACATTTTGGAAGGTGCGAGCTTTGACAGCGACCTTGCCAGCACGATACTGAGCTCACAACAAGTCCAGGATACTCTTATCCAAAATGTGCTTGACACTCTGAGGACAAAGAATTACTCGGGGCTCGACATCGACTTCGAATACATCTACCCGTCGGACAGGGAGCTTTATAATGCTTTCCTGAGAAGAGTAGTCAACACGCTTCGTCCCCTGGGCTATATTATAACGACCGCCCTCGCCCCAAAGATCAGCGCCACGCAGCAGGGTCTGCTTTATGAGGCCCACGATTATCCCGTTCATGGCAGCCTTGCGGACCACGTTATTATCATGACATATGAATGGGGCTATACCTACAGCGCGCCGCGTGCAGTTGCTCCCATAAACGAAGTCGCACGGGTTTTAAATTATGCCGTGACTGCTATTCCGCGAGACAAGATTTTAATGGGTATGCCTAACTACGGATATGATTGGACTCTGCCCTACAGACCGGGTACTGCGGCAAGAACGGTTACGAATATTGGAGCCATTAATTTAGCTGCCAGCAATAATGCACGCATACAGTATGACGCAACATCGCAGGCGCCATTCTTTTATTACTATGATAATAGCGGGCGGCGCCATGTCGTTTGGTTCGATGATGCACGGAGTATTGATGCACGTCTGAGGCTGGTTGAACGTTTTAGGTTGGGCGGCGTGAGTTATTGGACGATCAACTCGTTCTTTAACCAGCAGTGGCTTGTGCTTGATTCGTTGTTTAATATTAACAAGATCCTGTGATTTACTGGTTCGCCGCCAATCAGACAGCACTTCATTTTCACCTTTCTGATTCATAGGCCTATCGGTATTATTTTTCAATTACTCCGTTTTGTGTTGTTAATAAAAACGGAGCATGCTATACTGTGTGGTGTGGTGCACAACACAGCATAGCACTTTTGTTGTGCGCAGTACAAAGCTTTACTGAAGCGAGGTGGCAGTATGCGCGTAATGGCGATAGATTACGGCGATGCCCGTACCGGCATAGCATTTTCCGACCCCACGGGGACACTGGTGGGTGACTCTTACGTGATAAAGAGCTACAGCCTTGAAAAAACGCTGGAGAATATCTGTGCCGCAATAGCGGACAAGCAACCCGATGTTATCGTCGTCGGTTACCCCAAGAACATGAACGGGACTGTCGGTCCGCGCGCAGAAAAAAGCGCCGTTTTTGCCGACGCTCTCAGGGAAAAGACAACTGTCCCGGTCGTTTTGAGGGATGAGCGCCTGACCACTGTCGATGCCCATAGGATACTGTCCGACGTCGGAAAAAGCGGTAAGAAGCGCAAAGAAACCGTAGATGCGGTCGCCGCCTCACTCATTTTGGAAAACTACCTTTCGGAACTGAAAAGAAAATATTAGGAGTTGTCGCAAAATGAAAAATTAGCGGCAGCTCCTTTTTCATGCTCCGGAACAAGGAAAATACGGCAGTAATCATCGAAATGTTGAAAACTGCCGTATATATTATCAGAGCACACCGAAA
>Ga0134099_1001432_pt1 | contig 22736 bp, 18 predicted proteins | sample 10_taG_2_FD_105482 | JGI IMG/M metagenome (GOLD analysis project Ga0134099, IMG submission 105482) | Switchgrass degrading microbial communities from high solid loading bioreactors in New Hampshire, USA - 10_41_5_180_A2 metaG | ecosystem: Engineered > Bioreactor > Semi-continuous > Anaerobic >...
CGTCCGCGCCGCCGCGCTGCTGCACGACGTGCAGGGCGCCGAGCCGGAAGGCGAGCACCGCGCCGACCACCACGAGCAGTCCGCGCGTATCGCCGCGGAGGTGCTGGCTGCCGAAGGCTGGCCGCCCGATCGCATCGCCGCCGTGCAGGAGTGCATCCGCGCCCACCGCTTCCGCGTGGGGGTCGAGAACCCCTCACTCGAAGCGCGCATCCTCTTCGACGCTGACAAGCTGGACGTACTGGGCGCGGTCGGCGTGGCCCGCACCATCGCCTACGCCGTGCTGGCCGGCCAGCCGCACTACCACCCGCCCTCCGAGCGCTTCCTGACCACCGGCGAGAAGGAGCCGGGCGAGCCGCATTCGGCGTATCATGAGTACCTGTTCAAGCTGCGAAAGGTGAAAGACCGCCTGTTCACCGCCTCCGCCCGCCGCATCGCAGAGCGCCGCCACGCCGATCTGGTGGCCTATTTCGAGGCCCTGGCCGCCGAGATGGAGGGCAGACAGTAGTAAACCGGCGCGCGGTGCGCGTCGGGTAGGAACGTGTCCCGATCCTCGCGGCGGAGTCCATGAGGGTCGCATTTTCTGCTTACGCAGTGATCGGTGGTCTTCCACCCAATCCACAAGGGAATGGGGCAGCCCCATGGACGGGGCCCATAGGGCCACGGCGCTTCCCCTCGCCGCTCCGGCGGTGCCTTTATAATAAACCCCTGGAGCTTAGTGATCACCATGACCCAACCCTCACTCGACCTCATCACTCAGTGGGCCCGCGCCGCCGGCGCCATTCTCCTCGAAGGCTTCGGCCGGGACCACACCCTGACCTACAAAGACCGCAACAACCTGCAGACCGAGATGGACCGCCGCTCGGAGGCCTTCCTGCTCGAGCAGGTGCGCGCCGCCTTCCCCGATCACCGCGTGCTGGCCGAGGAATCCGGCCTGACCGAGGGGCTGATGGAGCATTACTGGCTGATCGATCCGCTGGACGGCACCACCAACTACGCCCACGGCTTCCCGATGTTCTCCGTCTCCATCGCCTACGCCTTTCAGGGCGCGGTGCAGCTGGGCGTGGTTTACGACCCGGTGCACGACGAGTGTTACTCCGCCGAGCGCGGCAAAGGTGCCTGGCTCAACGGTGAACCCATCCGCGTCTCGACCACCGATCAGCTGATCAACGCCCTGCTGGTGACCGGCTTCCCCTACCAGATCACGAAGCCGGAAAACCAGAAGTTCTTCACCTACTTCCAGCGCTTCGCCACCCGCGCGCAGAGCGTGCGCCGGCTGGGTTCCGCCGCGCTGGACGCCTGCTACGTGGCCGCCGGGCGCATCGACGGCTACTGGCAGGGCGGTGTGGGCGCCTGGGACCTGGCCGCCGGGGCGCTGATCGCCTCGGAAGCCGGAGCGACCATCACCCGCCTGAACGGCTCACCGGATTATATGGCCCCGCCCTACGACGCCGTCATGGCCAACCCGGCCCTGCACATGCAAATGCTGGCGGTGCTGGCCGAACCCCTGGACTGACCGCCGTGAAGCGCGCGCTGCCGCCCACACTGCTGCTGATCCTCCTGGCCCTGCTGGCGGCGGGCTGCTCGGCCCCGGCCGCGCCGGAAGTCACCCCGCAGGAGATCCGCCTGACCCGCCCGGCCAGCATTTCCTACATCGAGGCCTCGGGAATGGACTGGTACGGTGACTGGCTGGTGCTGCTGCCGCAGTACCCGGCCCGGCTGCGCCGCGAGGCGAATAATCCCGACGGGGCGCTCCTGGCCCTGAGCCGGCAGGAGCTGCTGGACTACCTGGACGGCCGCGGCCCCGACCGCCTGGACCCGCGCCTGATCCCCCTGGATGACGGCGGACTGCGCGAGATGATCGACGGCTTTCAGGGCTACGAGGCCGTCGCCTTCGCCGGGGACCGGGTCTACCTGTCCATCGAAGCCTCCTCCCGCGGGCGCATGCACGCCTACCTGGTACGCGGCAGCATCCAGCCCGACCTGAGCGCGCTGCGGCTGGACCCCGCCACCCTGACCGAGGTGCCGCTGGAGGTGCAGGCCATCAACTTCAGCGTCGAAGCCCTGCTGGTGAAGGGGGACGAAATCCTGACCTTCTTCGAGGCCAACGGGGCGCTCCTCAACCCCTCTCCGCAGGCGCAGCGCTTCAGCCTGGACCTGGAGCCGCTGGGCGCGCTGGACTTCCCCCGCCTGGAGTACCGCCTGACCGACGCCACCCGGCTGGACGCGGACGGGCGCTTCTGGGTGGCCAACTACTTCATCCCCGCCGACCCGCGCCTGTGGACGCTTTCGGACCCGCTGGCCGAACAGCACGGCCGCCCGCGCTCGAGCCGCCTGTTCCTGGCCGCCGAGCGCCTGGTGGAGCTGCAGCTGGGGCCGGAGGGCATCACCCTGACCGAGAGGGCGCCCGTACACCTCCGGGTCGAGTCGCTGCTCGGCACCAACTGGGAAGGCATCGCCCGGCTGGACGGCCGCGGCCTGCTGGTCATCAGCGACCGCCAGCCCGACACCATCCTGGCCTTCGTCCCCTTCGAGCCGCAGGAGTGAGGCCGGGCTAGCTCTCCGTTGAATTCTCTGCCGGCTCCAGGGCAAACAGCGCCATACGGCCGCCCATGGCGCGGATCTCGTCCTCGTCCCGCGGGGGCGGGAAGCCCATAAAGCGGGACAGCTCGCGGAAGGCCCCCGGGTGGCGGCGGGCGTAGTCCAGCAGCGCCTGGCCGGCCTCGGGCGGAGCCAGCTGTCGGGCGGTTCCCCGGAAGCGCTCCCGGCCGGACTGCACCTCCACCCGCGGGTCGGCCTGGATGTTCAGCACCCAGTCCGAGCGCGGCCCGAACCCGGAGGCCACCACACAGCGGCCGCTGGCCGGGTCGTAAGCCACCACCTCCAGCACCGTCTGGCGGGGCAGCCCGGAGCGGCGGCCGGTGTGAGTCAGCAGCAAAAAGCGCCGCCCCAGCAGCCAGCCCAGTCCCCGGCGGTACAGCCAGACGGGGGCGCGAAAGAGCAGCCGGGCCAGACCGCGCGGCCGGCCCCGGCCCGTTGTCAGCGAAGAGTTCGTCGTCATCGCCTTCATTATATTCCCGCCCCGGATAAACCGCCGCCCGGTCGGGCGGTGATACAATCATGTGTATGGCCATCCCGTCTCTGCCGCTGGACCAGGTCATCGAGGGAGACTGCGTGGAGGTGCTCGAGCGCCTGCCAGCCAGCTCGGTTGACCTGGTTTTCGCCGACCCGCCCTACAACCTGCAGCTGCGCCAGGAGCTGTGGCGGCCCAACCGCACGCGGGTGCAGGCCGTGGACGACGAGTGGGACCAGTTCCCCGACCGCGAGGCCTACGACCGCTTCACCCGCGCCTGGCTTTCGGCCTGCCGCCGGGTGCTCAAGCCCACCGGCACGCTGTGGGTGATCGGCACCTACCACAACATTTACCGCGTGGGGGCCATCCTGCAGGAGCTGGACTTCTGGATCCTCAACGACGTGGTCTGGATCAAGACCAACCCCATGCCCAACTTCCGCGGCGTGCGCTTCACCAACGCCCATGAGACGCTCATCTGGGCGCAGAAGGAGCGCGGTCAGCCCTACACCTTCCACCACCGGGCGCTGAAGGCGCTCAACGACGGGCTGCAGATGCGCTCGGACTGGCTGCTGCCGCGCTGCGGCGGGCGCGAGCGGCTGCGGGTCAACGGGGTCAAGGCCCATTCCACGCAGAAGCCCGAGGCCCTGCTCTACCGCGTGCTGCTGGCCTCCTCCAGCGCCGGCGACGTGGTGCTGGACCCCTTCTTCGGCACCGGCACCACCGGCGCGGTCGCCCGCCTGCTGGGCCGCCGCTGGATCGGCATTGAGCGCGACCCGCGCTACGTCCGGCTGGCGCGCGAGCGCATCGCCGCGGTAGAGCCGGCTCCGCCCGGGTCGCTGGAGCTGGTCTCGCCCCGCCGCGAGCCGCGCATTCCCTTCGGCGCGCTGCTGGAAAGCGGCCTGCTCCAGCCCGGCCAGCGCCTGACCTTCGGCCCGGACGGCGGCCTCGAGGCGGTCATTATGGCCGACGGCTCGCTGCGCTGCAGCGGCCAGCGCGGCTCCATTCATCAACTGGCCCGCGCGCTGCATCCCGGCGCGGTCAACGGCTGGCAGGTCTGGCATTACCAGGATTCGGACGGCCAGCGGTACCCCATCGATCGCCTGCGCCAGGCCCTGCGGGCGCAGCGGCAGCCACCATTCTCAGGAGAGGAAAAAGAATGACCCAAACCCAGTACACCCTCAGTCCCTGGAGCCTGGACGATCTCTACCCGGGCATCAAGTCCCCCGAGCTCAACCAGGCCTTTGTCGAGCTGGAGGAGCTGGCCGGCCAGCTGGAGCAGGCCCGCCCCCGCCTGACCGATGACATCACGCCGGAGGATTTTCTGGCCGTCATCCGCCAGATGGAGGCCATCTACGACGGCGCTTACCGGTTGAACGGCTTCGCCGGTCTGCGCTTCGCCGCCAACACCCAGGACCAGGAAACCCTTTCGCTGCTGGCCCGCGTGGAGCAGTTCACCGCCGAGCTGACCAACCGCGGCCTGTTCTTCGAGCTCTGGTGGAAGAACCTGCCCGATGAGCACGCCGAACGCCTGCTGCCCCACACCGGCGACTACCGCTACTGGCTGGAGCAGATGCGCCTGTTCAAGCCCTACACCCTGAGCGAAGCGGAAGAAAAAATTATCAACATCAAGAACGTCACCGGGGCGGGCGCTCAGACCACCCTGTACGACGCGATCACCAACCGCTACGTTTTCCGCCTGGAGGTGGACGGGGAGATGCGCGAGCTGACCCGCGGCGAGCTGATGGTCTACGCCCGCTCGGCGGACCCCGACCTGCGCGCCCGCGCCTACCAGGAGCTGTACCGCGTCTACGGCCAGGACGGCACCATCCTGGGGCTGATCTACCAGAACATCGTGCGTGACTGGCGCAACGAGCACCTGAACCTGCGCGGCTACTCCAGCCCGATTTCGGTGCGCAACCTGTACAACGACCTGCCCGACGGCGTGGTCGACACCCTGCTGGACGTGGCCCGCAAGAACGTGGGCGTCTTCCAGCGCTTCTTCCGCCTGAAGGCCCGCCGCCTGGGCATGGACCGCCTGCGCCGCTACGACATTTACGCCCCGGTCAGCCAGGCCGAGAAGCGCTACAGCTATGACGAGGCCGCCCGCATCGTGCTGGAGGCCTATCACGGCTTCGAGCCGCGCCTGGCCGAGCTGGTGGAGCGCCTGTTCGCCGAGCAGCGCATCGATTCCGAGGTGCGCCCGGGCAAGCAGGGCGGCGCCTTCTGCTGGACGGTGACCCCGAAACTGGCCCCCTGGGTCAAGCTCAACTACCAGGGCCGCGCCGACGACGTCTCCACCATGGCCCACGAGTTCGGTCACGCCGTGCACTCCATGCTGGCTTCGCACCATTCCATCTTCACCTTCCACTCCAACCTGCCGCTGGCCGAGACCGCCTCGACCTTCGGCGAGATGATCCTGCTGGACAAACTGCTGGCCGAGGAGAGCGACCCGGACGTGCGCCGCGACCTGCTCTTCCGCCAGATGGACGACGCCTACGCCACCATCCAGCGCCAGGCCTTCTTCGCCCTGTTCGAGCGCCAGGCCCACGAGATGATCCAGCAGGGCGCCTCGGTGGACGAGCTGAACGAGGTCTACCTGGACAACCTGCGCGAGCAGTTCGGCGACGCGGTGGAAGTCAGCGAGGAGTTCCAGTGGGAATGGGCCTCCATCCCGCACATCTACGCCACCCCGTTCTACGTGTACGCCTACGCCTTCGGCCAGCTGCTGGTGCTGGCCCTGTACCAGCAGTACCGCGCCGAGGGCGAGAGCTTCAAACCGCGCTACCTGCGGCTGCTCTCGGCGGGCGGCAGCGAGGCGCCCATGAAGCTGCTGGCTGAGGCGGGCATCGACGCCGCCGACCCGGTCTTCTGGCAGGGCGGCTTCGACGTGCTCGCCGGTCTGGTCGAGCGGCTGGAGAAGGAGGGGTAATCCCCGCCTCGCGCCAATCTGGCTCAAAACCGCACCCGGAGGCACAGCCTCCGGGTGTTTTCTTATCTCCCACTTTGATCCCTCCGGCCAGAGTCCTATCCTCCCGCCAGCCACTCCAGCGCCCGCTCCTTCTCCGTAAACACATGCATCTCGCGGTTGGAGCGGTTGGCCTCCAGGGCCATCTCGCCAAACCGCCCCTGAGCCGCCTTCTCCTCGGGCACCACCAGCGCCACCCGGATGCGGTAATTGCTGAGCTTCAACATCACCGCCCCGGCCAGGCCGGTCTTCAAATCATAAAACGCCTCCGGCAGGACCTCGGGCAGGACCAGCAAATTCCACACCCCGGCCTCGCCGCAGGCGGCGACCAGGTCGAGGGCGTCATTCTCGCTCTCCAGCATTCCCCCGCCAGGGCCGGTGACGAGAATGGGGGTTCCGGTATGTTCGATTAAAGAGGTGTCCATTGGTTCGCTCCAGGTGCATACAAGGTGACAGGTGTCAGTATAGCAGGGATGGGGCGGCAGGGATATAATATCCCCAAATCCCCTTTTCTCTATCCCTGGAGACCTTATGCGCCTGCAAGCTGAACGCGAAGCCGTCGCGGAATACGGCCGGAAGTTGATCACCTCGCAGCTGTCCACCGGCACGGGCGGCAACCTGAGCGTCTACAACCGCGCCGAGGGCCTGATCGCCATCAGCCCGAGCGGCATGGATTATTTCGCCATCCGGCCCGAGGACGTGGTCGTGGTGGACCTGGACGGGTGCGTGGTGGAAGGCTCCCGCAAGCCCTCCTCCGAGCTCCGCTTCCACCTGGACCTGATGCGCCACCGTCCGGACGTCAACGCCGTGGTGCACACGCACCAGGTCTACGCCACCACCCTGGCCTGCCTGCGCCGGGAGCTGCCCGCAGTGCACTATCTGGTCGCCTTCTCGGGTAACAAAGTTCCCCTGGCCGATTACGCCACTTACGGCACGCAGGAGCTGTCGGACAACATCCTGCGGGCCATTGGCCCGTACAACGCCTGCCTGATGGCCAATCACGGTCTGGTGACCGTCGGCCCCGACCTGCCCTCCGCCTTCGCCACCGCCGAGGTGCTGGAGCTTTCGGCCCGGCTGTATATCCAGGCCCGCAGCCTGGGCGAGCCGGCCATCCTGCCCGACGAGGAAATGGAGCGGGTGGCACGCAAGTTCCAGTCCTACGGGCAGAAGTAAGCCCGGCCGCGGCACCCGAAGTTGAAACCCGCATCTATACCTTTCCCTTCATATATCCCGAAAAAGAGAGTCGATTGGACGCCAGCACCCTGACCCGCATCCTCCAGGCTGAAATCCAGCGCGCCACGGGCTGTACCGAAGCCGCCTCGATCGCCTATGCGACCGCCCGCGCCGTGCAGGAGCTGGGCGGCCCGGCCGAATCAATCGAGGTGGCCCTCAGCCCCAACATGTACAAAAACGCCATTCTGGTGGGCATCCCCGGGACGGGGCTGCGCGGGGCCAGGGCCGCGGCGGCGGCCGGGGCGGTCTACCCCCACCCCGAACACCGGCTGGAGATCCTCGAACATATCACCGCGGCGCACCGGGCCGAGGTCCAGACCTGGCTGGACGGGGACCGCATTCAGGTGACCTGCCTGGAGGACGCCGAAGGCGTCTACGCGCGGGTGACCGCCTCTGGCCCGTCCGGCAAGGCCAGCGCGGTCATCGCCGGGGCGCACGATCACCTGGCCGAGGTCCGACGCGGCGGGCAGGTGGTCTTTCAGGACGCCGCGCAGACAGCCGAATGCCAGCTCTCGCTCCTCCAGTACCCGCTCCGGCAGGTCATTCAGGCCGTCCTCGACGAGGACCCGGAGACGTTCTCCTTCCTGCTCGACGGGGTGCAGCTCAACCGGGCCATGGCGGAAGAGGGCCTGCGCCATGGCGCCAGCCGGCTCAGCCAGGGCATCGGTTCGATCGCCGGCAGCGGCGCCAGCGGCCTGAGCACGGCCATGTTTGAAGTGCAGCGCCTGACCTCCGCAGCCTCCGAAGCCCGCATGACCGGCCTGGACCGGCCAGTCATGGCCATCACCGGCTCGGGCAATCACGGCATCACCCATTTCCTGGGGGTGTACGCGCTGGCCGAACATCTGGGCGCCAGCCGGGAGCAGCTGCTGCGGGCGCTGGCCATCAGCGCGGCGATCACGGTGTACATCAAGGAGATTACCGGGAAGATGACCGCCTTCTGCGGCTGCGCCATCGCCCCGGCGACCGGCCTGGCGGCCGCGGCCGTGCACCTGCTGGGCGGCGGCTGGGAGCAGATGACCCTGGCCATGCAGACGGTGGTCGGCACCTTCGCCGGCCTGCTGTGCGACGGGGCCAAAGAATCCTGCGCCTACAAGGTGAGCACCGCGGCGGGGGCGGCGGTCGAGTTCGCGCATCTGGCCATGCAGGGCGTGGGCATCCCGCCGGTCAACGGCATCGTCGGGCCGGAGATCGAGGCCACCCTGCGCAGCCTGGGCGAGCTGAACCGCCAGGGCATGCGCGAAACCGACCGGGTGGTCATCCGGCTGATCGAACAACACCTGACCGGGGCCTGACCCCGGTCGTTTTTACAGCCCCAGGGCGGCCTTGACCTTGCGCACCAGCTCGCCGAACTCGGGGGTGTAGACGATGGCCTCGCTTCGCGGGCGGGGGAACGCCACCGGCAGGTCCAGGCACAGCCGGCCCGGGCGCGGGGTGAGCACCAGCACCCGGTCGGCCAGCAGCAGCGCCTCGGAAATGGAGTGGGTCACCATCAGCACGGTGGTCTGCTGCAGCTGCCACAGGCGCAGCAGCTCATGGCCCATGCGCTCGCGGGTGAGCGCGTCCAGCGCGCCGAAAGGCTCGTCCAGCAGCAGCAGCTCCGGGTCCTGGATCAGCGCCCGCACGATGGCCACCCGCTGGGCCATGCCGCCCGAAAGATCGCGCGGCCAGGAGTTCTCAAAGCCCTCCAGCCCGGCCAGGCGGATGAGATCGCGGGCGCGGTAGCGGGCCTCGTCCGCCGGCACGCCTTTGAGCTCCAGCGGCAGGGTGACATTCTCCACCACCGTGCGCCAGGGCATCAGGTTGGCATTCTGGAAGACGTAGCCGATGCGCGGGCGGCCCTCCCGTCCCGGAAAGCGGACCTCCCCGGAGGTGGGCTGCAGCAGCCCGGCGATCACGCGCAGCAGGGTGCTCTTGCCCGAGCCGGAAGGGCCCAGCACGCAGACAAACGAGCGCGGCTGCAGGGCAAAGCTCAGACTGCGCAGCGCGTGCAGGTCGTCGGGGAAGGTCACGCTCAAACTGCGGACCTCCATCAGGGCGGTGGCGGTGCCGGTCGGGGCGTCGGGAGGGTCGCAGGCGGGCATGGGATTACTCGACGAAATCGTTGGAATAGGCCTGCGAGAGGTCCAGCGGCCCGGTGAGCAGGCCCATCTCCAGCATGATGGCCTGCATATTCTCCCAGGACTGCGGGTCCGATTCGCCGGGGGCCAGGCCCTCGGGCGTGCGGTACAGCTGGATGGAGGCCGCCAGAATGGCCTGCTGCACCGCGGCGTCGGCCTGAGAGAGGTTCTCGACGTACTTCTGGGAGATCTGGTAGGCGCCTTCGGGGTCGGCGGCGGTGTCCTCAATGCCCCGGCGGATGGCCCGCACCATGGCACGCACCAGCTCGGGCTGCTCGCGGGCGGTCTGCTCGTTGGTGATCAGACCGTTGGAGACCAGATGCAGGTAGTCGGCCACCGCCAGCGTGTTCACCTCGTAGCCCAGCGCCTGCAGTTGGATGGGCTCGTTGGTGGTGTAGATCACCGCGGCGTCGATCTGCCCGGCGGCCAGCGCTTCCACCTGGTTGTAGCCGATCGAGTCCAGGCGCACCGCGGATTCGGGCACCTCCCCGGCGGCCAGTAGAGCACGGAAGCCGATGTAGCTGGCGCCGAAAGTCCCCGGGATGCCCACGCGCAGGCCGGTCAGGTCCTGCGGGGAGGTCAGCGGGGTATCCGCCAGGGCGGTCACGCCGACGGGGTAGTCGGTGTACCAGGTCATCACATAGACCACCGGCAGCCCCTGCTGGCGGCCGAGCAGCACCTGCTCGCCGGAGACGATGGCGAAGGGCAGTTCATTGGCACCCACCAGGGCGACGTTGTCGGTCTCCATGGAATAATCCAGGGTGATCTGCAGGCCCTCCCCGGCGAAGTAGCCCTTTTCCAGGGCCACATACAGCGGGGCGAACTGCACGTTGGGGATAAAGCCAACCGGCAGGCGGATGGCCAGCGGGGCGCTGGCCTGCGGCGAAGGCTCGGCCGGGGCGCAGGCAGCCAGGGTGGCCAGAATCAACAGCGCGGCGATGAGACGGGTAAGCTGGGTGCGCAACGAAGGTGCCTCTCTATTCTCAGAAATGATTCCACTTCAGGGCGCGGCGCTCCACCAGGACCACGGCGCCGTAGAGCGCCAAGGCCAGGTTGACCAGGGTGAAGACCACCACGAAGACCAGGGCGGTGTCGTACTGGCCGCGGGCGACGTTGATCAGGAAGCCCAGCCCGCGGTCCGCACCGACGAACTCTCCCACCACAGCGCCGATGACCGACAGCGTGGCCCCGATGCGCAGCCCGCCCAGCAGCACCGGCATGGCGGCCGGCAGCTCCAGGTAGCGCAGCGTCTGCGCCGGTGTGGCCTCCAGCGAGCGCATCAGGTCGCGCAGGTCCGAGGGCACCGCCCGCAGCCCGACCACGGTGTTGACCAGCACCGGGAAGAAGACGATCAGCGCGCTGATCAGCACCTTGGAGAACATGCCCGGCCCGAACCAGAGCACCAGCAGCGGGGCAATGGCTACCGTCGGGATGGCCTGCGTGGCCACCAGATAGGGCGAAACCAGCCGCTCCAGGGTGATGGACTTGGCCAGCAGGTAGCCCAGCAGGGTGGCCAGCACCGCTCCGGCCAGCAGCCCCAGCACCACCTCCAGCAGGGTGTAGAAACTGTGACGCAGCAGCGAGCCGTCCAGCAGGGCCTGGACCAGGCGGCGGGCCACCAGGGCCGGACCGGGCAGGATGAAGGCAGGCAGGTCGGTCAGGCGCACCAGGCTTTCCCACAGCACCAGGCTGGAGAGGGCGGTGATGAGCAGCAGGCGCGCCTGGCGGGGCAGCCATCGCGTGGGGCGCCGGCCGGCGGCCGGGGCCAGGGGCATGGGTAGGGGTTCGTCTCGATTCATTGGCAACAAAAAAGCCCTGATTTCGGCATCAGGGCAGGAGAACAGGCGCGTAGGCGGCGCATGTACCTTCTTCCATCCGGACTGTACCGTCGACCCCGGAATTGCACCGGGTCCTGCGCCGAAGCGCTCGTGGGTTATGACCACCGATCGGGAATTGGGCCGCAGCCCTCACCCTGCCCTGAAGGTAAGCTATTTGGTTAAGGCGAGTATAGTGGATTTGGAGGGAGAAGTCAAGATTAGTTTGTGAAAAATCGCACCAGATGGGATGGGTGGGGATGCATCCTTTAACCCAACAGGCCTCCCGTAAGGGAGGCCTGTCCAATCACTACCACTAACAACCCTTATTCCACCGCTAAGCGGCCACCTTTTCCTCCAGCACCACGCTGACCGGCGTGGTGCTGGCCAGGTTGTCGGACACCGGGCAGCGCGCTTCCACCGCCGCCAGGAAATCTTCCTTCTCCGCCAGGGTCATATCCGCATCAATATTCGCCACCAGCCGTATCTCCTGGAAACCAGGCCGGTCTTCGGTCGGCTTGCCCATGAACTTCGCCGGGTTCAGGTCACCCTCCAGCCGCACGCTCGCCCCGCGCAGCTCCACGCAGCGCTCCTGAGCGACCACGTACATCACGTTCAAAATGCAGGCAGCGAAGCCGGCCAGCACATACTCCACCGGGCAGGGGCCGGCGCCGTTGCCGCCCACAGCCCTGGGCTGGTCGATCGTAATGCTGTGCTCGCCCGCCTCCACCTCAACCTGAAAACGATCCACTATCTTGCCTTCAACGCTAAATTTTTTCAACGCCATCAGGGTTCTCCTTTGTGGTAATTTTCACAAGCAACCTGATGATAACACAGTAATCCCGCTCTGCAGGGCACAGAACGGGATTTCCGGATACTTATCATCCAATTTATATGCAATTTGTCATAACCGGCTAGGGGCGCAGGCTGGTCTTTCGCAGCTGTTCGGGAGACATATAGATGAAGCCCGCGCCCTGCACTGCGTCGCGGTAGCCGGGATAGCGGTCCGGCAGCGACGTTTTCCAGGTGCGGTACATGGCCATGTCGCAGATGTCGTCCTCGATGTTGAAGTACAGAATGGCGCGCACGGCAGGTTTGGTCGTCAGCCAGGCGAAGCCCTCGCGGAACCACTTATTCTTCGCCTCGGCATCCGTCCCGTTTGCCGTCTGCGAGGAGGTGGCCATCTGGGTGTAGAAGATGGGCTTATCCGGGGCCATGGCCTGCATGCGCACAATGTACTCGCCTGACAGCGACCACAGAGGCGCCCAGCCGCCCCTCAGTCCGGGGTAGCTGCAGTAGCCGTAGTTGTACACGCTGAACCCCACCGCGTCCACGCGCGAACCGGAGGGATAGTAATACTCGAACCTGTGCTCCGGCTTGCTGGCGCCGTTGGGCGCGAACACCCAGCGCACCGCGTCCTGCGGCACGCCAACGGAGGTAAAGATGTCCTGCAGGCGCTGGAAGGCCTTCTTGAAGTTGACCGGGTCCTCCCCGTAAGAGGTCCAGTCACCGTTCATCTCGGGGAAGGGCGCGATGTAGGCGAAGCGCTTCCCGCCGTCCACAAAGCGGTTGTACTCCTCGGCCCACTGCCGGATGGCAGAGTCCATCTGCCCGCTGGCGATGGCGGCCATGCTCTTTGTGGTCATCAGGTTGATGAAGGGGGTGTAGCCCTGGTCGTAAACCGGGACCAGCTGCATGCGGATGGCGGCCTCGTAGTTTTTCTCCTCGATGTTGATGAACGTGCCCACCAGCGACAGCTGCTTGCCGGACCACTCGCTCAGCCCGTGCAGCTGCTCGTCAATCACACTCTGGTTACCCAGCCAGCCCGAGGGATACATGCCCAGCAGTATGCCGCTGCTCCCGCCGCTGGACACGAAGGGCAGGTAGACGCGATCAGCCCTGGACTGGGCGCCGGCAGGAGCCGGCTGCAGAACGGCCAGCGCGATCAGCACGACGGCCAGCGCGGCCAGCAGATGTCGGTGAGATAAGCGCTTCACGAGGTCTCCCTGTAATGGTTCATAGTGTCCGGCACTCGTCCGCCGGATTGTTGATCCATTATAGAGAGAATCCTTCCCGCGCTTCCGGGCCTGACAAATCTGTAAATCCGCTACGGGCACTGTGCCGGGGAGTAAGCCGCCAGCGGCAGGTGCTGCGGGCAGGGCAGCTCCGCCTCGGTCACCAGCTGATAGGGCACGCCGTAGCGCTCCAGCCGGTAGACCCACCCGGCGAACGGACCGGCGGAAAAGAGCACCGGCTCGGGGGAGTCCGCCAGAGTCTCCAGATGGGCCGCGATCTCCCGGGTGGAGCGCAGGTTGTAATAGGTGATCGGCCCGGCGACCATGCCCAGGTTGAGCGCCAGCGCCGCCGCCAGCAGGGCCGCCAGCAGCCGGACCGGGCGAGCTTTGAGCGACAGCCCCAAGGCCAGCGCGATCACCGGCACCCACCAGATCTGCGGCGCGTAGCGCGCCCACCAGTTTTCACTGTTGATGAAGGTGGACCCGGCCGCCAGGGCCATGCAGCCCAGCGCCAGCGCCGCCCGGCGGCGGTCTTCGCCGGCTCCAGCGATCAGCACCAGCCCGGCCAGCAGCAGCGCCCCGCTGAACCAGGGGCCAAATCCCGAGTAGCGCACGTCGACGTTGAAGAAGGCGATCAGATCATCCCGCTGCACCGCGAAGGGCGCCTTCAGCTGCAGGGATCCGGGTATCACCTCATTCCCCGCACGGGCAAACAGCGAGAGGGCCAGCTTTTCCGCCTGCCCCCGGTTGAGAAAACCGGGCGGAGCCTGCTGCTGGATGATGTAGGCCTGGTTATACTCCTCCCCGCCCAGGAGCGGGTAAAGGGGATTGCCGTGGCGCAGGGTGTTGGTCACGTAGGGGGAATACCCGGCCAGCAGCAGGCCCAGTAGGCCCCCGGCGGCCAGCACAGCCGTCAGCCGCAGGGCAAAAGCGCGCGAGCGGGCACGCCACAGCAGGTACAGCCAGCCCAGCCCGACGAAGACCGCCATATACGCGCTGGCGGTGAACTTAATATTCAGCCCGATCACCATCGCCGCGCTCAGCCCCAGCGCCCCGCTGAGCGGCTCGCTTTCGCGGTACAGCGCCAGCGCCAGCACGGTGATCAGCAGGGCTGAAGCCACCAGCCCGTCGATGTAATAGCTGAAGATCTGGCTGAGCGCCACCGGGTTGGCCGCCAGCATCAGCCCGATCAGCGCGGCCTGCCAGCCGCCCAGCCACGGCTGGCGCAGGAAGAATGCCAGGCTCAGGCAGGCGGCCGCCGCCAGCATCAGCCAGTTGATCGCCTTGCCGGATTCGATGCTGCCGGTCAGGCGGTAGAGGGCCGCGCCAAAATACCAGGGACCTTTGACATAGTGGTTGAACCAGACGTTGTAATATTCATCGATCGGCCCGGCGATTTCGTAAACCGGGTTGAACCCCTCTGCCAGCCGGTAAATCGAGCGCTGGTGATAGTCCATCCCGTCCCAGGAGATATCAAAAACCGCCCCGCTGACCAGCACCGCTGCCAGCGCAAACAGGCCCAGCCCCACCGCAGCCGCAATCACCGCCCGCCTCTCCAGCCGGGAGCGGCGCGCCAACAGCCAGCCTGCCGGCATTGAAAGCAGAAGGGCCGGCAGGAAAGACGCCGGCCCAATGGTCACCCGCAGAAAGTACAGCAGCGCTGTGGAGAGGAAAAACAGGGCCAGGAAGACCAGCAGCCACACCCCGGTCAGCTGGAAGAGCTTCGCCAGCTGCCCGCGGTCGAGCGATGGTTGTGGGTGCGCTGGCTGCATTTCGTCGGGGATTTATCTCCTGCGGAACAGCAGCAGGGTGCGCTGCGAGCCGGGCACGGGGACCTGCTCTTCCAGGGCCAGCACCGGATCCAAGGCCGCCACCAGCCCCTCCAGGTGGTAGTCGGGGAAGATGTCATCCCGGGAGCGCAGCAGCCTTTGCACCTGCGAATCGGTCTTGGGCACAAACTCCAGCAGCACCCATCTCCCCAGCCGGGCCAGCGTGGCCCCCAGGTCCCCCAGGGGCACGTTGTTGCCGATGGCCAGGTGGTGCACCAACGCCAGGGCCAGCACCAGCTCGCTCTCGGCCCGCGCATAAAAGCTGGACCGCTCCGCATTGTCCCAGCCGATGGCCGGGGGCGGGTTGGTCAGGTCCACCACCAGCGGCAGCACGGGCGCGCAGGGCTCGGCTTTCAGCTGGCGGTAGTTCTGCTCCACCGCCTCGGGGTCAATATCCGTCGAGAGCACCAGCGCCGCACCCGCTTCGGCCGCCGCCCGGCTAAAGAGCCCCGTGTTGGCCCCCAGGTCCAGCACCCGTTTTCCGGCGGCCACCCGGGCGGCCCGCTCGGCCACGAGCGCCCGCTTGGCCGAAAGCGCTTCGGGGGTGTAGTTGGTGTCGGTGTAGTAGTCGGCCCACTCCCGCCCGGTGATGGGCAGCCGCAGGCTGCGCACCGCGCCCTCCAGGCTGTCGATCAGCCCCAGCAGGCCGGCCTGGCTCATCCGGGGGGCCGCCTGGCGGCCTTCCCCCGCCGTCTCCCCCGGGGCGGTGGCGCTGTAGCGCGCCTCAGCTTTGGCGTGCAGGTGAATGTGGCTCAGCAGCCCGAAATTGAGCCGCGTGGAGCCGGGCAGCAGCCGGCTGGCCAGGTCCAGGGGGATGCCGTCAATGCAGCCGCTCATCAGCTTGCCCAGCCGCACGTCCCGGCGGGCCATCAGCGCCAGGGGGGCTAAAAAGTGCTGGCAGAACTGCCGGTAGGCCACCCAGGGCGTGCCCTGGGTGTAGGCAGCAAAGGAGAGCGTGTCAATCAGCACCGGGCGGCCGGCCACAAACTGGATGTTGTAGGCCGAGGCGTCCTTGAGCGTCATGCCCCGCGCCATGGCCGCCTTCTGGATGGCCAGGGTGGCCAGCGCCGCGTCCTGCAGCTGGGAAAAGCACCACTCATACGGGTAGCTGATGAAGGGCACGAGTTCCGGCTGCAGCACTTTGTAGCAGCGCTCGCCGTCCAGCGGCTCGGCGGCCACCTCCCGGTGGGGGATGAGCAGGCCCTGCTCCACCAGCCGGTCGTACAGCCCCGAGCTCATCAGCCGGTCGTAGTCGGCGCGGTAGACCTGGTTGACCTGGCGCAGCAGCGTGCCGTCCCCGGCCCGGTAGAGCCAGCCGGAGGGGTCCCGAAAAGAAGCGGCCAGCCTGAGGCTCATGGTCTACTGCTGCTCCGGATCGGCCGGCTGGCTGTCCTTGCGGCCAAACAGCCCCTTGATGCGCCGCCAGAAGACCCTGGCGAACACGCCCACTCCCAGCACCCCGGCCAGCACGGCCTGCAAAATGACACTGCCCGTGCCTGGATCTAAATACATTTCGTCCTCCGTCATGGATATGACCAGGCGCGCGACGGAATGCCACCGGCATCCCTGATTTCAGCGCTGTACTGGAAGATTTACCCGTGAAAACTAAACGTTGCGCCATTATATCACCAAAGCCGGGGCCGCAATTTGGAGTTGTTTCGAGAAAAATCCCCGCGGCAGGCGCGCCGTTTCCGGCCGGGCTTACCAGTCCTCCGGCACTTCGTAGCCCATCCGGGTCAGGATCTGGGCCACCTGCGCGCGGATCTCACCTGTGGAGTTGAGCTCGCTGCGCAGGCAGGGGTTCACGTAGCCGCGAACCCGGCCGACCTGGTGGCTCAGGTCCTCCAGATTGAGGGTGTGGAAGTTCTGGCACTGGATGGCGTACAGCACGCTGAACTGGTAGAAGGGCGGCTCCAGCCGCTCGCGGGGCAGCACCCAGTCCCCGCCCTGCATCTCGATCATGTTGGTGCGCACCGCCAGGACCAGCCGGTGGGGGTCCAGCGGGCGCAGGAGCGAGTCCCCGCCCATCCATTTCGGTTTCGGCAGGCCCAGGTAGTCCAGCAGCGTGGGGGCGATGTCCAGGTTCTGGGTGGATTCGCTGATTTCCCCGGCATTGGCCCCGCCCGGGAAGCGGATGATTAATGGAAGCCGGTTGGAGATCGTCCAGCGCCAGCCGTGGTCTGAGGAGAGCACCAGGATGGTGTTGTCGTACAGGCCCAGCTCCTGCAGGGTCTCGACCACCTGGCGCACCTTGGCGTCGTACTCCAGCACGGTGTCGTCGTAGAAGTCTATGTCCCAGCCCTCCTCCTGCTCGCCTTCGGAGAAGACCTGGTTTTCCAGCACAAACTCGGGGCCGTGGGTGCCCATCAGGTGCACGTGGGCGAACAGCGGCTGGCCGGTCTCGCGGGCCTGCTCCAGGTCGCCCCGCAGGCATTCCAACCGCAGCTGGTCGTCCAGGCCGGCGTCCCCGGGCTGTTCGACGAGCTCGATGGGATTGGTCATGTCCTCGATGAAGTAGATGTGCCGGATGCGGTCGGCGATGCGCCCCTGCAGGGTGTCGAGCAGGTAGGCGGTGTTGCTCAGCCCGAAGCGGGCCAGCCGCTCCTCGAGCGGGTTGGGCGGCGTGGCCTGGCAGTTGACCGCGTCAAAGGCCTCCTGGAAGTTGACCGTGTTCATATCCACAAAGTAGGGCACGCCCAGCGAGACGGTGCGGTAGCCGTTTCGCCTGAGAATCCCGGGCAGGTGCTGGTAGGAATCGATCCCCTGCAGCGTGTCGGGCGGATAGAGCACGCGGGTGACCAGGGGCAGCTTGCCGGTCAGCAGCGAGACGTCCGAGCCGGTGGAGTGGGCCGCGTTGGTGAAGTGGTTCATCGCCACCAGCGACCCGGCGGCCAGCTGGCGGATGAAGGGGGTGGTGTCGCGCTCGTAGCCGTAGACCGACATATTAGCGGCGTTCAGCCCGTCGGTGCTCAGCAGGATGATGTTCGGCCGGCGCACGGCCCGCCCGGCCGAGGCGGTCAGGGAGACGGGCTGCCAGAACAGGCCGGTGAGCAGCAGCGCCGCCAGCGACAGGATCAGGGCAGTTACGTTCTTCCAGCGGCGGGGAGCGCCGCCCGGGCCGGCAGCGTAGCGGGTGAAGCCGGCCACCATGAAGGCAAAGAGCAGCCCGTAGGCGGCCCGCCCGGCATCCGGCACAGTCACGATGCCGAAGCGGAACAAGGTGTAGGTGAAGTTGTCCAGCAGGATGAGCACCAGGCAGGCGCTCACCAGGCCGGCCGGCAGGGCGTAGAGGTGGCGGCGCAGGGCCGGCCAGCGCGGGCGGATCAGCAGGTCCAGCACGAAGATCAGCGCCAGCGCCAGCAGCAGCGGCAGGCTGGCGGCCAGCCCGGTCATCAGCGGCAGGCTGAGCTTTGTCTCCAGCGAAAGCACGTCCATGAAGGAGGGTTTGGTGATGAAGAAGACCCACTCCATGAAGACGTAAAAAAAGGCCATCAACAGCGTGTTGACAGCCGACCGGGCAAGCAGGGCCGCATCCGGGCGAACGTGCTCTCCGGCTGCGGGTATGGCCCGCTCTGGCTGCTGGATTAATTCCTTCACTGAACGCATCCTCTATTCTGCGCCGCTGCGCCGGCAGGGTAGAAGCGGCGGGTTTACCGGTATGCAAGAGTATAAGACCGGGGGAATCGCGTGTCAATCCTGCCCCGCCTCTGGAGGCAAAGGCGCCCGGCGTGCCGATGGTATAATCTATGCATCCAACCGGCTTTGAAAGAACGCGATGATCAATCCCCAGCAGCCTGATTTTACCCTGACCCCGGCTCACCCCGGACGTCCGGAGTTTCACTACGCCCCGGACGGCGCGTCCGCCGCGCCGCTGGTCAGCATTGTCACCCCGTTTTACAACACCGGCCCGATATTTTACGAGACGGCCCGCTCGGTGCTGGCCCAGTCGCTGCAGCAGTGGGAATGGCTGATCGTCAACGACGGGTCGACCGTGCCCGAAGCGCTCGAAGTGCTGGATCACTACCGCAGCCTGGACCCGCGCATTCGCGTGATCGACCTGCCCCGCAATATGGGCACCAGCGCCGCCAAGAACTGGGCCATCCGGGAAGCGCGCACCGATCTGATCGTCCTGCTGGACAGCGACGACATGCTCGAACCGACCGCGGCCGAGAAGTGGTTCTGGTTCCTGGAGACTCACCCAGAGCAGTCCTTCGCGGGCTGCTACCTGGTGTGCTTCGGGGCGCTGAATTACCTGTGGACCGGCGGCTTTCACGACAACGAGGCCAACCTGGAGCGCAACCGCATCACCCCGCTGGTGATGGTGCGCCGCGAGGTGCACCGGGCGGTGGGCGGCTTCGACGAGTCCATGCGCGCCGGGCTGGAGGACTGGGAGTTCTGGGTGCGCGCCGCCAGCAAGGGGTACTGGGGTACGGTGGTGCCCGAGTACCTGGCCTGGTACCGCACCCGCGAAAACCACGCCGACCGCTGGGCCAACCTCTCGGATGAGGGCCAGGCCGCCATGGCCGCCGCCCTGCGGGAGCGCTATCCCGATCTGTACGCCGGGCCGTTCCCGGCCAAAACCCGGGTGCCGGACCTGGAGCTGGCCCTGCTGCCCGAGGACATCCCCGGGGAAAACCGGCTGGCCAAACCCGCCCCGCGTCTGCTGCTGCTCATGCCTTCCTTTATTGTGGGCGGGGCCGAAAAGTTCAATCTGGACCTGACCACCCGGCTGCAGCGCCTGGGCTGGGAGGTGACGGTGGTGGCCACGGCCCCCTCCGATCACCCCTGGCGCTACGAGTACGAGGCGCTCACCCCGGACGTGTTCTCGCTGGACACCTTCCTGGAGGCGGCCGATCACCCGCGCTTCCTGCGCTATTTGATCGGCTCGCGCCGCCCCGACGCGGTGTTGATCGACTCCAGCCGCGAGGCCTACCGCTACCTGCCCTACCTGCGCGCGCAGTTCCCCGACCTGCCCATCCTGGATTATTTGCACTTCGTCACCCCCGACTGGATGGACGGCGGCATCCCGCGCCTTTCGACCCTCTACCAGCCCTTCCTGGACCTGACCGGCGTTACCTCCGGGCATGTCAAAGAGTGGATGGTGGCCCGCGGCGCGGACGGCAGCCGTATTCTGGGCTGCCACCTGGGCGTGGACACGCACTTCTGGCGGCCCGACCTGGACTGCCGGGCCAGGGTCCGCGAGCAGCTGGGGCTGGATGAGGAGACGGCGCTGATTCTCTACGTCGGCCGGTTGGAGGCGCAGAAGCAGCCGGACGTGTTCGCCGCCACCATGCAGCGGCTGGCCGCGCTGGAGCTGCCCTTCCTGGCGCTGGCGGTGGGCGACGGCTCCTGGCGGGGCTGGCTGGAAGAGTTCATCGCCGGGCACGGGCTGGGCGAGCAGGTCCGCCTGACCGGGGCGCTGCCCCCGGCCGGGGTGCGCGAGCTGATGGCCGCCGGGGACGTGCTCTTTTTGCCCTCGGCCAACGAGGGCATCGCCACCGTGTTCTTTGAAGCCATGGCCAGCGGGCTGGTGCCGGTGGGGGCCGACGTTGGCGGACAGCGCGAGCTGATCACCCCCGAGGTGGGCTTCCTGCTGCCGCGCTCCACGCCCGAGCAGGAGGCCGAGGCTTACGCGGAAGTGCTGGCGGACCTGATCCGCGACCCGGCGAAGCGCGCGCACCTGGCTGCCGCCAGCCGGGAGCGCATCGAACACCATTTCAACCTGGAGCTGCTGGGCGAGCGCATGCTGGCGCTGATCCAGGCGGCCGCCGCCAACCGCCGCAAGGCCGGGCCGCCGCCGGTCCAGGCGCTGGCGCACCATTCGGCCCGCGCGGCGGTGGAGTATGTGCGCGTTTTCTACGAGTTCCAGCGCGTGCAGGAGCGCTTTGCTCAGGTCAACCGCGAGCGCATCGAGGTGACCGAACGGCTGCAGCGCACGCTGGACAACCCGCCCATGCCCAAGGCCCCGGCTTCCACCTATTTCTATTTCGCCTTCCGGGCGCTGCTGCTGCCGCTGGTTCCCGCCCTGCGCCGGGTGACCGGCGCACCGGGCCGCTGGCTGAAGACGCGAATTAAACGGCTGCTGGTACGCGAATGAGCAAATTAATGGCCGCCCCGCGCCCGACTGCTGGCAAGGCCCGCACTGCCATATGGCTGCAGGGACTCGGCGGGGTTGGGCTGCTGTTCTGCCTGGGGGTGGCTGTGGTCACCGCGCTGCAGGTCTTTCTGGATCCCTCCCCGCTGCCGGCCTATCCGGCCGACCGGGCCTGGGCGCTGGCTTACGCCGCGGCCTTTGCCTTTGCCGGGCTGAGCTGCTGGCTCTGGCGCGGGCGGCCGCTTCTGCTGATGTCGCTGCTCGGGGCCGCCGGGCTGGGCCTGGTGGCCCTCACTCGGGCCGGGCTGGCCCGCGACCTGGCCGGCCTGGCGGCGATTCTGGGGACCGCGCTGGGGCTGGGGAGCGCCGCGCTGCGCCGCCTGCGGGTGGCGGACGATCTGACCCTGCTCGAGCGGCTGGGGCTGGGGACGGCGCTGGGCCTGGCCGCGCTGATGGCCCTGATGACCGCGCTGGGGCTGGCGGGACTCCTCTACCGGCCGCTGGTGCTGGGCCTGCTGGCCTTACTGTGGCTGGCCGGCCTGCCTGGTTTGCGCCGGTATGAACTGCCTGCCCTGCGCCGCGCCTTCCAAATGGGCATGGAGGCCTGGCGCAAGGCGGATCTGCGCCTGCCGGCCCTGCTGCTGGCGCTGGGGCTGATTGTGCTGATCGCCCCGGTGCTGTGGTCCGCGGCCCCGGCGCTGCGCTACGACGCGCTCACCTATCACCTGTACGTACCGCAGGTCTACCTGCAGCAGCACGGCGTTGTGCCCATCCCGGAGGCCGGAAACGCCACCTTTGCCCACTACGCCGAGATGCTCTACGCCCTGGGGATGGCGATCGCCGGGCAGCCGCTTCCCGGTATGCTGCATCTTTCCATGGGGCTGCTGGCCGCGCTGCTGACCTTCACCCTGGGCCGCCGGCTGGCCGGGCCGCGGGCCGGCGGGCTGGCCGCGCTGGCGCTCCTTTCGGCCCCGCTGATCGTCTACGAAGCGGCCACCGCATATATCGATCTGTTCGTCACGCTTTTCGCCATGGCCATGGTCTACGCTGCCTGGTCCGGCTGGCGGACAGGACGCCGCAGCTGGTACGTCCTGGCCGGCCTGTATGGCGGGACGGCCTTTGGCGTCAAGTTGACCGCCGGGCCGGTCATCCTGGCCCTGCTGCTGGTGCTGGCAGGGGCGCTGCTGTGGCGCGAGCGGCGGCTGAACGCCCGGGTCTGGACACCCTTCCTGATGATGGGCCTGGCCGCCCTGCCGCTGGCGCTGCCCTGGATGGCGCGTGACTGGCTGTGGACCGGCGATCCCTTCTTTCCGTACGGCGCGGCCCTGCTGGGCTTGCCCGCCGGGCAGGGGCTGTGGGAAGGGGTGCCTTTCACCAACAGCCTCGGCGGGCTGCTGCGCTATCCCTGGGACCTGGTGGTCAACGCGCGCAGCTTCTACCATGAGGCCCCCGGCGCGATCACGGCCGGGCTGCCGCTGCTGGCCCTGCCCTGGCTTTATTTGCACAGCCCTGAATTCAACGCCGGTCAGCGGCGGCGCTTCTGGGCCGGGCTGGCGCTGATGCTGCTGGCGGCGGCGCTGCTCTACCTGACCCGCA
>Ga0134099_1001435_pt1 | contig 22681 bp, 21 predicted proteins | sample 10_taG_2_FD_105482 | JGI IMG/M metagenome (GOLD analysis project Ga0134099, IMG submission 105482) | Switchgrass degrading microbial communities from high solid loading bioreactors in New Hampshire, USA - 10_41_5_180_A2 metaG | ecosystem: Engineered > Bioreactor > Semi-continuous > Anaerobic >...
AAGCAACCCTTTTGGTACAGATTCATTGTGTTTGTTTTCTTTCTTGTTTCGTATCTCTTGCTCACGAGTTTTATCGTATGCTTTCAACACATAGTAGTGTTGTCTTGTATGTGTGATGGTCCTTGTTACCTCTTTATATTTGTTGTTTTTACTTGCCCCAACCCATTTGTGATTATCACTATCTGTTGATAATGTTGCATGACACAGCAAATTCAACACATCAGATTGAGATGCTTTTCCACTAACTTTCTGCGTTATATTACACTCAATAGATTTTACTGTACTTGTAATTTCACTGCCTAAGATTTGCTTTAGCTGCTTTTCAACATCATTCTTACATATTTCTAAGTAAATAGAATCCGTTAGTGTAAAAGGCTGTATGTTGTTGTCCCTTACAAACTCTGGAAGAACCAAGTTTACTGTCGCTTTTCCATTTACAACCTTGACAGTCCCGTATCTTTTACCCTGGTCATTTATAAGTGGCTGTTCAGGCAAATCTTTTAGATTGCTTTGAAATGCAACCTCAAACTCATAGTTATCTGTACCTTGCTTGTGTCCATTTCTTTTTACTCGCTTCTTTCTCTCAGCCATTCTTACACCTTGCCCATTGCTTTCTTTATGTCTTTGATTATTGAAGCTGTTTCCTTGATAATTGCTTTGATTAAAGCAATGTAGCTTTCAGCATAGTAATTTCTTTCGTCAGTCTTTGCTCTGTTCATATTCAATACCTCACATTCTTTGCTCAAATATATTTATCAATGCAATTCACATCAATACTGTTCAAGATTTCCCTTAACTTGATAAACTCTTCCTTAGAGAAAGTGATACCACGCAAAGGATACTGCAATCCGTCTCTGTCAGATACTCGCCATGCTCTAATATCAAACACAGGCTTCTTGTCGTTCCACTTTACAATCGACACTTCCTTTGAGAATCCACGAAAGCCTACCATGATAGTGCCAATATGTTCCTTTACTTCGTACTCGGTAACCTTACCAGCATTAAACGCAAATTCATGCTTATTTGTTTTGTTATCCATTTTCCTTGTTCCTTTCCTTTTGATTTTAGGCAACAAAAAAGAGAAGCCAGTTAAACCTCGTCTAAAGGTAACTTTGCTTCTCTAAGCATTCAAAATATTAAATTAACTGGTCTTTTCCGACCTATATATATTATACCACAAGTCTCGAAATTTGTACACTACTTTTTGAAACTTTTTTCTTTATTTTTCCGACAATTTTCTTGAGGTCCTTTTTATATATAATCCTCAGATTAACCAGATTGACCCCAGATTGATTTTAATGGATTAACCTATATTTTATATATCCTATTCCTAAAAGTCAATTCTGGATTATCTGGGAACCTCTGATGATACCCCTTAAATAAACAGTAATACAATAGTATAAAGTTGTTATGCCTATCCACAAAATACAAAGAGAATTAAGGGCAAATAAACCGAAACTCATTTGTTCAGCTTTGCATTGTGCAGTATGAGAGATAATTGTCATAAAAGCCTTTAACTGCAATACTTTGTTGACCTTTTCTGCCTTGCCAAAAGTGAAACTCAATGCTATGCTTTTTCTATATTGCTTGTGATGTCAGTATTACGCTCGCTGAACAAACAAGCACAATCTTATAAAAATTGTATTGACAGTAGTGTGTTTGAAATATAATATACAAAACACATAGGAATAGTAAGAATTTTTATGAGAGAAGAACAATCCATTGGGGAGTTTCATGTATTTCAATTGCCTGACAGGAGGCAAGCTTTGGCAATATAAAGTTTGATTTGAATGATCCTTATACCGGGGGGTATGCTATGAAACAAAAATTGGTGCGAAGAATTCTTCATATAGATGGCATGACCTGTGCAAACTGTGAAATGAGGATAGAGAATGCCCTGAAAAAGCTTGAAGGCGTACAGGGGGCAAAAGCAAATTACAGCAGCTCCAATGTTTTCATAACTTATGACGCCAATGCAGTTAAACCGGATAAAATCATCGAAACTGTAGAAAAGCTGGATTATATCGTAAAGAACAAACCAGGCGGAAAGACTGCTTTAAAATCAAGTGCAGAAACGGTAAAAGAAGAAAAAATGCCATTCGGCCGGCTTTTGGGAATAGGGACAATATTGCTGGCTCTCTTTCTTATCATGAACAATGCAGTTGATTTTAACTTCATGCCGGAGGTTAACCAATCGATGAGATATGGAGTTCTTTTCATTGTCGGTCTTCTGGCTTCACTGCACTACATTGGTATGTGCGGCGGAATCAACCTGTCTCAGTGTGTCTCATATAAAGCTGACACCGGTAATTCAGGCAGGCTTTCGAAATTGAAACCAAGCTTATTGTATAACAGCGGGATGATCATGGGATTAAACATGCTTACTATAATCCCTTGGCTCAGGAAGTTGAATCCCAGGATCCCTAAGATAATTGGCAGCAAGATATACCGAAACAATTGGGGTTATGGACCTTTCTATATTGGGCTTCTCAATGGGCTGATGCCGTGCGGACCACTTCAGGCCATGCAAATATATGCGCTGGGCACCGGAAGTCTGGCAGCCGAAGCGTTATCCATGTTTTTTTCAGTATGGGCACGGTTCCCTTGATGTTCGGCCTGGGAGCAGCCAGCTCTGTTTTAAGCGGAAAATTCAATCATAAAATGATGAAAGCAAGCGCTGCACTGGTAATAGTGCTTGGAATGGTCATGGCGAACAGGGGATTGGCCTTGTCATGTTTTTCAATTCCAGCAATGCCCTTTGGAACAGGCAGCAGCACTCAGGGAAACAGTATTGCTACAATACGGGATGGTGTTCAAATAGTGACCACCAGGCTGTCACCAGGGAGGTATGAACCTATAACAGTTCGAAAAGACATTCCGGTAAGGTGGATCATAAAGGCACGGAAAAGTGATATAAACGGATGCAATTATGAAGTCATAATTTCAAAATTCAACAAGACAAAAAAGCTTGAGCCGGGTGACAATGTCATAGAGTTTACCCCGACAGAATCCGGTACATATACATACAGCTGCTGGATGGGCATAATCAGGAGCAAAATTACAGTGGTTGATGATATCAAAAAAATTATTTCATCCGGTTCTTAGCAGGCTGTCCAAAATCCTTCCCCATTACATCCTAAAGCATAACTGTAACGAATTTTTCAATTACGGTACTTAAAACTCCCTTTTTGGTACTTAAAACTACCTTTTTTATATTTTTCGACATGCGCTTGATAAAATAATAAGTGTATTGTAAAATATAATTGTTAATAAAATAACAATGTTTGTTTTACAAGATGAAGCTAATTAGGGAGGAATGTACGATGAAATTGGAAAGTAAAGTTGCAGTTGTAACTGGTGCAAGCTCAGGTATGGGAAGGGATATTGCTTACTATTATGCCAAAGAGGGCGCTAAGGTATTGGCAGTGGCAAGACGTGCCGACAGACTGAACAGCCTTGCAGAAAGCGCCAAGGGGCTGGCTGGAGAAATTGTTCCCTTTGCTGCTGATATGGCTGACAAAAACCAGGTAAAAGCAATGATTGATGAAGCCATAAAAAGGTTTGGCACTTTGGATATTCTTGTTAACAACGCGGGTATAATGGATGATTTCAGTCCTGCGGGTGATGCTGACGAGGAAATGTGGGACAATGTCATCAATGTTAATCTTAATGCTCCTTTTTATGCGACTAAAAGCGCATTGCAGCATTTTTTGAAGAAAGGAAGCGGGATAATCATTAATGTGGCATCGATCGGGGGCCTCTGCGGTTCCAGAGCCGGCGCGGCTTATACTGCCTCAAAGCATGGCCTGGTCGGGTTAACCAAAAATACGGCCTCCATGTATGCAAATAAAAACATCAGATGCAATGCAATTTGCCCTGGCGGGGTTGAAACAGAGATAGCCACAGGAGCTTATATGCAAAATATAAACCATGCCGGGATGGAAATTGCTGTGACAGGCCCGTCCGTACGCTTGGGAAAGGGTCATGAAATTGCCACAGTTGCAGTATTCCTGGCAAGCGAAGATTCTTCTTATATCAACGGACAATGCATCGCTGTTGATGGGGGACTTACTGCCCACTAATATATGATTGTTTGCACGATGCCGTATCGAGCTAATCGATACGGCATTTCTTTTGTACGCGAGACAAGCGCGCGATCCAAACGGTGAAAGTCCTTTGCGCAGGCTGATAACAATAATCATTGCGAAAGGCATGGGTGTTGGCTGCAAGGTGGAATTTGAATAAGAAAGGTGAAACTTTATGGTCAAAAAAGGACAAAAATCGTCAAAAAGTGAAAATATTAGACAAGTCTTTATGATTATAGTATAATTATTCTATATTTTTATAGGTAAAATTATTCCAGTAACAGATATCGGATTGTGTTTAAGAAGAAGTCCAAATAACCTGTATGATAGTGCAGTCATTATTCATGAACTATCAATTAGGTTGATGGTAGACAGTGTATCATAAATGTTCTCCATTCCAGAAACAAAAATTGTTGCTCCGAAAAACTAGGAAGGGAGGGTAATTTATTCATTCAGGGGGCAGAAATTTTTGAAATTTAAGCAAATTTGTTACTGGATTGTAAGAAAAATACAAACTCTTATGATGTGGATTGCTTGAAAAAACGCAATAATAAGACAGCCAGGAGGGAGTAATATGAAATGGTTTTATAATTTGAGACTAAGTGCAAAACTTATTGCAAGTTTTATCGTTGTTGCTGTAATTTCAGGGGTTGTAGGAGTCATTGGAATCACAAACATAACGAAAATTAACGGCAATGATACTGTTTTGTATGAAAACATGACAGTTCCTCTTTCTGAAGTGGCAGATATGGCCAGGTGGTTTCAGAGAGCACGGGTAAACGCCAGGGATTTAATCCTCTATGATGATCCGGCTGATATTCAAGAGACATATGAAGAGGTTGAAACTTACCTCGGACAAGTAGATGCAAATGCGGAAAGTTTTAGAAGTACAATTATTCAGGAAGATGTGGAGAAGTATTACCAAATATTCGTAGAGGCAATGGATAGGTTCAAGGATGATCTGGAAGAACTGTATGAGATCTGTTTGGATAACAGGGATGATGAGGCCTTTGCTTTCACAAAAGGAGAATTGTAGGAGTCTGCAGATGAGGTTCGGGAAGCAATTGACAAGCTTATTGAATTAAAGGTTAACGGTGCAAAGAACCAATCAGAATCGAATGATGATGCAGCGCAAACAGCAGTATATACGATGGTTGCGGTTGTTGCAGTAGCTATGCTTGCTGCAATTTCTCTTGGAATATTTATCAGCCGCATCATAAGCAATCCGGTTAAAAAGCTTTCTGACGCAGCTGAAAAGATAGCTGACGGAGATTTGGATGTTCATATTGATATTTATACCGAAGAAGAAATCGGGAAGCTGGCTGGTGCATTTAATAAAATGGCCGACAATCTTAATAATTTAATGTCCAATATTAATTCTGCAGCTGATCAGGTTGCAGCAGGGGCAAAGCAGGTTTCTGATTCAAGTGTTGAAATTTCACAGGGAGCAGCCGAACAGGCCAGCACTATTGAAGAATTAACTGCGTCATTGGAAGAAATCGCCGCTCAAACCAAGCAAAATGCAGACAATTCCAATCAGGCAAACTCTCTTGCTGAAATAGCAAAAGAAAATGCAGAACAGGGCAGGATGCAAATGGAAGACATGCTGAAAGCAATGGAAGAAATAAACCTGTCGTCCAACAATATATCCAGAATTATTAAAGTCATTGATGATATTGCTTTCCAAACAAATATACTGGCTTTAAATGCTGCGGTAGAAGCGGCAAGAGCAGGGCAGTACGGAAAGGGCTTTGCAGTTGTGGCGGAAGAGGTTAGAAACCTGGCGGCAAGAAGCTCCGAGGCTGCAAAAGAAACTACCGAAATGATAGAAGAATCCATTAAGAATGTGGAAAGAGGAACAACAATTGCCAGGAAGACCTCAGAAGCCCTGAATAAAATCACTGATGATGTTTCCAAGGTGGCAACCCTGATTGGAAACATTGCAGTTGCCTCAAATGAGCAAGCTACCGGCATTGAGCAGGTAAATCAGGGAGTCATGATGGTTTCGGATGTAGTGCAAAAGAATTCAGCAACTGCTCAGGAAAGCGCTACGGCAAGTGAAGAGCTTTCCAGCCAGGCCAATGCCTTGAAAGAGCAGGTATCAAGATTCAAGTTAAAAAAATCAGGGAATAGCACATTTCCCTATGAAAGAATGGGGAACTTGGATCCCGATGTGATAAGGATGTTGGATAACATGTATAGAAACAAGGGAACAAGGGTAAATATGGATGATGACTCATCAGAAGAATCCGAAACTGATAAGAAAAAAATCGTTTTAGGTGACAGGGAATTTGGAAAATACTAAAAACAATAAATGCCGTATCGATATAATCGATACGGCATTTTATATTCAGATGAACATGTAGAGGTAAAATTGTTACCTATACAGCAGCAACCACGTCATTGGAGGAAATCGCCATGCTTTGGCAAAAAGCCGGCTTATTCAATGGTTACCCATTCCCGGTCCATCAGTATCTGCTTTTTGTTACGTCTTATGTGGGCTTTCGCGGCGCAATGAACTTATGCAGCCTATGGACTGAAGAGCTGCTTAATGCATAGCTGGGCGATGATAAACCGGTTGGTTTTGTATCCCGGAGCCGTAACGCCTCAAGACGGAATTTTGCCAGGCAGACGGTTTTTTTATTGGCAAAATTATTGACAAACAATAATTAATGAAATATAATGGAACAAAAATTATCGTAAAACAATAATTTTGAGGAGTCAATATGAAACATAGGAAGCTTTATGTAATTCTTGGATGTGAAGCCGTGCTTTGCATATTGCTGCACTTTGCCCGGGAAATTTTGCCCAGGGCCTTTACCGCTGCAATGGCATTTCCCTTTGAGCAGATCGGTCTGGTATTGCGAACCCTGTCGCTATCGGGAGCCACAGGCAATATAATATCCGTTTTTTTGTATGCCATTCTGTGCCTTGTACCGGCGGTTGTGCTGTTCAAAACCAAAAACAGGCGCAGGCTGTATCCTGAGGATGCACTGCTTGCAGTACTGAGCATAGTGCTTTTTATTGTTCTTTACCTGATGATAAATCCCGGCTTGCTCGGCCCATATTCCAGCGATGCTGCCGGTCAAGGCATCGCCAAGGCAGTGCTGGGGGGCATGGTATATTCTGTTTTGATCGGATATGCCGTTTTGCGGATACTGAGGCTCTTTTTTCATGCCGATACCGGCAAGCTGCAAAAATACCTCGAGGTGCTGTTATGTGCATTGAGCGTCCTGTTTGTATATCTTGCGTTCGGAGCCTGCTTCAGCAGCCTTATGGATTCCCTTGATGCGCTCCGTTCCAGCAGCACCGGAAATGAGCAAAACCTGGGATTCAGCAGCCTTATGGATTCCTTTGATGTGTTCCGTTCCAGCAACGTCGGAAATGAACAAAAACTGGGAGCGACTTATTTGTTTCTCATACTGCAATACATCGTGGATGTGCTGCCATATATACTGGATGTAAAGGTGGTTTTTGCAGCCTTGGAGCTGCTGCATGAACTGAGCGCCGATCGCTACTCTGAAGCAACCGTCACCGCTGCCGGAAAACTTTCCCGATTATGTGGAAAGGCTCTGGCAATCACCGTGATTTCAAATATGGGATTCAACCTTTTGCAGCTTGTCTTCATCAAAGAGCTGCTAGTGGTGAAAGGTTCTGTTCAGATACCCCTCCTGTCAGTTGCCTTTGCATTGTCCGTGCTTTTGCTGGCGCAGTACATCAGGGAAAACAAGCAGCTCAAGGATGACAATGATATGTTCATATGAGGAGGGGTGGGTATGGCTATAAGGGTCCACCTTGAAGAAGTTCTCAAGGCACGGGGAATGACTTCAAAGGAGCTTTGTGCCTTAATTGGCATCACCGAGGCGAACCTGTCCATCCTGCGCAGTGGCAAGGCGAGAGGTGTTCGCTTCAGTACCATAAATAAGATCTGCTTTTATCTCGACTGCGATGTGGGAGATATTCTGAAGTTTGACGGAAATTTGGAGGAGGATGATGATGGCTAAAAAAATGCTTGCAGCATGTCTTGCTGCTGCTGTGCTGCTTACTTTGACCGGCTTTCGGCTTGCACGGGAGGATGCCGGAGAGAGCAATAACACTGACAGGCTTATCGGCGTTTTTATTACCAGGGAATATCTCGATCTGTTTGATGTGGAAGGATATGTAAAAGATAATGCAAATAAGTTGTCCGGTGGCGGAGAAATCATGATCGATGCTGACGTCAGCCGGTATCAAGACCGCCTGTATGCTACGCCGGTGACCCGAACCGTTACCGATGAACATACCGGCAATACATATGATATGGAAGAATTGGTTTTTGAGGGTGTGGAGGAAATCCCATATTATATAACCATTGCTCCTGACGGTGAGAAAGAGAACCATTTTATCATGTCGTGCTCCGATAATGCGATCAGCGACGGAATCACAGGGTACCATGTCAGCGACGATGAAGAGAAGCTGACATTGGAAGGCACGATTTATATATCTCCAGGACGTGCCAGCAAAACACTGTATATCAATCCCGTTTATCAAAGCGATGACGGCCGCATTTATGCCATTTCCGGGTACGGTATGCTGATGAGCGGTGATCAGAGAGAAGATCACAGATGCTCCCGGACCCTTGAAGAAACCAAAACCACTACGGAGAACGGAAAAAGCAGGCAAAGGAGCACTACGGTCAAGATCACGATGGCTATAGTATTTCCTCCGGAACGGACAGTGGTTTTACAAATGGATAAGGACAGCGCCGTCCTTTCACAGGCTGAGTACACTCCCGGAAAGCTGCCCGATACGCTTGTACCGGAGGAAAACGCTGAGTATATCATCGTTGAAACCCACAAGCGCAGCCCGGAGGGAGAAACCGTTGTATCCCGCTCACTGTACGATAAAAACAACGATCACATGGAGACCTTTTATTGCCGGGATGACGGAATTTGTGTAAAGCAGTGGACAAAGATTGAATGGAACATGGATGGATTTTCATTTCAATAACCAGGGAGTCCGGACTCCTTGTGACGGATAACATGGTAATACCAGGAAGCGAAGGCTAAATTGTGAACTATTCATGCTTACATGCTAAAGCTGTTTATCGGCATCTGAATACCAAGGAGACGGTGCTGCAGATATTAGGCATATGTTTTGAAGTTTTTTGCATGTATATATATCCTGTGTATGCAGCAGTTTTATACTTGAGTAAGCTGTTGAGCAAGCTGGGATGTAAATCACAAAACTTCATAAAGATTTGTGATGGTTTTGACAGAAAACATTGAAACAGCAGGAGAGAATCAAAATGATAATTGGTGTGATATCCGATACCCATGGCAGGATGAGGGAAAAGGCATTGGAACTCCTTGAGGGAAGCGATGTCATTGTCCATGCGGGCGATATAGGAAGACCGGAGATTCTGGATGCTTTGAATCGAATAGCCCCCGTCTATGCGGTAAGGGGCAATAACGACAAGGACGATTGGGCCCGGAGCCTCCCCCTGACCCAGGCGGTGGAAGTGGGTGATAAACTCATTTACGTAGTACATGATATAAGCATGATGGATTTGGTTGCCGAGGCAGCAGGAATTGATATTGTGATATATGGACATTCCCACAAACCGAAGAAAGAAGAAAAAAACGGAGTATTGTATTTTAATCCCGGAAGCGCAGGACCCAAACGTTTCAATTTGCCCGTCTGCCTTGGAAAGATAGAGATAAAGGATGGCAGCATGGATGCGGATTGGGTAGACCTGGAGGAAAGATAGAGGCAACATAATATCAGATAAGATGCTTTATTGGAGTTGCTGGAGGAACGTCCTGCGAAACGGTTTCTTACCATGCCTTACCCATGTTGGCATTGATGGTATATTTTAAATATTGTCATAACTGGAGTATAAACTTGGCTTTGGAGGTAAAACATGGGTGAAATAAGGGCATTGCTAAGTAAAAATGCAAACTACATTTATCACATGTTATCCGTTTCGAAATGCGGATATGATAACGCTTATGGTGACAAATACAGAGGATACCATGAAGAATCGGACCTCAAAACATTAAAAAAATGAGATTTACTCTGCTTAACCCGTATCCAGCATAGATTCTGTGCCTGAAGACTTTCCTGAAATACCTTGACAATAAATCCGGTAATTTATAATATAATATTAGCACTCGAAAATTATGACTGCTAACAACGCGTTTTAATATTCCTTTTATTTTTATGATATTTATATATAACGTTCATCGTTATCTATTAATATCCAAAATTTGAAAGGGCTTAAAACGCTTTTTATTTTGAAATGCCAAACCCAATTTATGCTGGAAATCTGGATCGCTGATGAAAGTATAAAGGGGGTGAATCGCCGTTGAATCCACACAAAGCAACTAAAAGCCATATCTTAAGGGAAAATATATATGTTTCTGACGAATAAACCAAGGAACATCGGTGCAAAATTAATAAGAAAAGAGAGGAAAATTTGTATAAAGAAGTTTTTCGGGCGAAAGAAAAACTCCTTGTAAATTTTAAACAGCATTAAAAAAGCTGTTTAAACTAAGGACAAAGCTGGAGGGATTTATTCATGATTGCTTTACTTAAAGCCATGGAAAGAAAAGAAAGCGCCAAAAAGGTCAGAAAACAGGGGTATGTTCCTGGAAGCATCTATGGACCGGGAGTTGCACAGAACCTTAACGTCCAGATAGAGGAAAAGGAAATGAATAAATTCTTAAGAAACCATTCCATAGGATCAAAAACCAAGGTCAACATCGGCGACAGCGAGCTTCCCTGTGTCGTAAAAAACATAGAGTATGATCCGATCAACCAAAAGCCTATTCATGTTGAGTTTTACGCATCTTCCGAAAACAGGCTTGTAAAGGTAAAAGTGCCCCTTAAGTTTGTAGGAAAGGAAAATCTCGTGAAAAACAACCTTGCTTTGAACATCAGCAAGGATGAAATAGAGATACAGGGTATATTGAAAGATCTGCCCGAATTTGTTGAGGTAGATGTTTCATCTATGAAGGATGGCAGTACAATCACGATGGAAGATATTGCCCTTCCTGAAGGAGTCAAGCTCCTGTCTAAAAGAGATGAAACAGTGGTCAGTGTTGTATATGTCGTCCATGAAACCGGGGAAACCGAGCAGGAAGCCGCCGGTTAAATTACTGGATATGATTGATATGGGGAAATATCCGGAAAAGACTCATGATGTGCTGCAAGACAAGCATTTGGCACAAAAAAGTTTCATAAAGCCATTGGAAATGTTGAACTGAAAGCCATGCATGTTTATAAGAGATGGGAATACCATCTCTTTTTTATCTGTTCATAAAACAACTTTGAAAGCCGCTCCTGCTTTAAAGCACAACCAATTGATGAATTTTCATTTTTTCGTGTAATGGGATTTCACCAGGATAAGCTTCTGCAGAGGCACTTAAATACCATCTTGATATTGGCGCAAGTTATTATATAATGTTACTGAAAAGTGAATATTTGCCTGTTTGACATCAATAATATTATGAATGTCACAGTATTTTTACGTTGCATATCCATAAAAAACATGTATTTCAGGAAACTCTGATAATCATGCTATAGTTAAATTGCTGCCAGGTTTATGCTTTGAAAGCTTAAGCTGCTTTGGCCCTATCTTGATACAGGCGGGTCGCTTCTGACCTTTTTGCTGCAAAACCAAAGTGCATGCACAGCATACAGGTTGTTTTATCTTCAGATTAAACCATTGAAAGAGAGGTTGAAACATGACACTAAGACAAAAAATAGGACAGGTGATCTTTACAGGGTTTCACTCAACAGGGCTTGACAAGGAATTTATACAACTTGTTGAAAAGTATATGATCGGGAATGTGATCCTGTTTTCCCGCAATGTTGAAAATGCGTGTCAGTTGAGGGCTCTTAATATCGAACTTCAAAAACTGATACAGGAACAAACCGGACATCCCGCCTTTATTTCCATAGATCAGGAAGGCGGAATGGTTACCCGGCTCACCCAGGACTGCACAAACATGCCCGGTGCGATGGCTGTTGCTGCAACAGGTAACCCGGACAATGCACGCATCATAGGAGAAATAACAGGGCTGGAATTGCGTGCGTTGGGCATAAATGTAAATCTTGCTCCTGTAATGGACGTAAACAGCAATGCGGCCAATCCGGTCATAGGGGTGCGTTCCTATGGTGATACGCCGGAAACCGTATCATCATATGGTATTGAAATGATGCAGGGATTGAAAAAAAGCAATGTTATGGCGGTACTGAAGCATTTTCCGGGTCATGGTGACACTTCTGTGGATTCGCATCTGGATTTGCCTGTTATAGACAAGCCTCTTTCTGAGTTGGAGAAAACTGACTTTATGCCGTTCAAGAATGCCATAGACTGCGGAGCGGAAGCTGTGATGACTTCCCACATCCTGTTTCCCCGAATTTGTGAGGAGGGCTGCCCTGCGACCATGTCACGGGCGATAATAACAGAACTGCTAAAAGAACGAATGGGTTTTAAAGGGCTGGTTATGACCGATTGCCTGGAAATGGATGCGATAAAGAAATACTATGGTACTGCCAGAGGTGCAGTGGAAGCGTTAAAGGCAGGAGCGGACATGGTGTTTATATCCCACAGCGCAGGCCTGGTCAAGGAAGCGGTGGAGCTTATCGAGAATGCCGTCAAGGCAGGGGAGTTGCCTTTGGAAAGGCTGGATGAAGCGGTGGAGAAAGTTCTCAAATACAAGTCAATATATGCTGACTATGATATTAATCAAACGGATTTTTCCGTTGTAGGCTGCCAGGTGCATCGCGAACAGGCACAGCGCATCAGCAGTGAAAGCATTACGTTGGTGAGGGATAGCCAGGGACAGTTACCGGTGAAAAGCAAGAACATCATTTCCATAGGTTTTCCTGCAAAGCTAACATCTGCCATGAGCCCCACGGATAATTCTTTTAATTTTCCGGATTTCATGGCACAGAAGCTTGGTGGTGAGTCCATGCTGATAAGCGCTGAGTCTCCGGAGAAAGATATGGAACGGGTGCTTGAAGCAGCAAGGGGAAAAGACGCGGTTTTATTTGGAACATTCAACGGGCATCTTCACAAAGGACAGCTTGAAATTTTGAACAAGCTTTGTGAGGAGCATGAAAATGTAATAGCAGTTGCTCTTGGAAATCCATATGATTTATCGGAAGTCAACCCAAAAGCTGCGGCAATTGCGACTTATGAGTATACACCCCTTTCGATGGAAGCGCTGGTAAAAGTGATAAAGGGGGAAGTAAAACCGGCAGGGAAGCTCAGCGTTAAAATATAGGATATGCAATTGCGGGGCATGAAGTATAAAGTACATAAAGCTTACATGAGTTTTAAAGCGCACGAGCTGTAAGCTTCATGAAGGCATAACGGCGCTGAGAATATAAATGCAGCGAAAAAGGAAACTGGGACATGTAGTGTTCTGAATGTAAAACAGGAAGATAAGTATATTGAATAAAAACATCGAGGAGCAGAAACATGGACGGATATGTCTTGGGCATTGACGGGGGTGGCACAAAAACTGCCGTATGTGCCGCTGACTTGCAGGGGAATATACTGTCGGTGTTTAAAACCGGTGCAATCAATCTGAATGGGGAATCCGCAGATAATGTGAAGAAAAACCTGCATGGCATTTTTCGTGAAGCCTCCCTTAAAATAGGAGATCTTCAATACATAAGGTCTGTATGCATAGGGGCGGCAGGCATAAGCAATGCCGATGCGCGGCTTTTTTTGGAGAATACCGTGAGGGATGCGGGATATACGGGCAGGCTCATAATTGCAGGTGATCACCAAACGGCACTTTTTGGAGCACTGGGAAACCCCGTGGGGATCATACTTATTGCCGGAACCGGTTCCATATGTTACGGCAGGAATGCTTCAGGAAAAGAACATCGCGCGGGTGGATACGGTTACCTGATCGACGATGAGGGCAGCGGATATGCTATCGGCCGGGACATACTGAAAGCCATGGTCCGCTCCCATGACGGGCGCGAAGAGAAAACCGTCTTGACCCAAATGGTGCTTGAACAGTTGAAAGTGTCCACTATCGAAGAAGTCATTGGCTTTTTGTATCATAAAAACACAAACAAACGGGATATTGCTGCTCTTGCCCCCATCCTGGCCAGAGCGTTGGAGGAAGGTGACGAAGCTGCGCGAAAAATAGCTTCAAAGTGTTGTGACGAGTTGGTAAAGCTTGTATCACCGGTTGCTGAAAAGCTCGGGCTGGAAGATTGTTACCTGGCAATGGCAGGAAGCATTCTTCAAAAGGATGCATTTATCAGAAAGGGATTTATTGATGCCATCCAGCGGAAATTTCCCGGGATGGTATGCACCGACCCAAAAAATGACGCGTCTTATGGTGCCGTATTGATGGCTTTAAGGAATGAGTAAATGTTCCTGGCATCTTTCTTTGTACAGTGCCTAAAGTCAGTGTTTCCTGGGCAGGGGAAAGCAGAGTTACTTCCGACGTTTGCCGTTCTGGCTGGCGTCGGATTTTTGTTTTTACATCTATTGGAAAAAGACTGAATAAAGCTGGATATGCCCTACTTCATATACAGGCTGGGGGGAATGAAAACCGGATAACCGGTTCTGCGTGCAGTAATGGATTGCATGTATGGCTGAATGAAAGAAAAGGGGAATACCGGAAAGACGTACTTATCACATCGGATCATCATAATGAATACTATAATCTATATACATATCTGCAAGGAGAGATGATATGGGTTATTATGTCAACGTGAAATATAATGTGAAGATATATGTTGAGGATTTAAATCCTGAATGTAAGAAGACAATCCTTTTTCTGCACGGTTGGCCCGGAAGCCACAAACTGTTTGAATACCAGTTTAACAAGCTGCCCGGACTGGGTTACCGGTGCATCGGAATAGACACGAGGGGTTTCGGCAACTCGGATAAACCGTTTTACGGATATGATTACAATACCTTGTCGGATGATGTGAGAGCTGTGGTGGAAGCCTTAGGTTTGAGGGACTTTACTTTGGCAGGGCATTCTACCGGCGGCGCAATTGCATTAAGATACATGGGGCGCCACAAGGGGTATGGAGTATCCAGGCTGGTACTTATTGCAGCGGCAGCGCCAAGTTTAATCAAGCGTCCCAACTTCCCGTATGGCGTTGATAAAGAGGCGGTACTGCAGATTATTGAGGGTACATATAATGACCGTCCGCAAATGATTCGGAACTTCGGAGAAAGATTTTTCTTCCAGCATACATCACAGGCATTTTCAGACTGGTTTTTCCAGCTGGGTTTGCAGGCGGCAGGATGGGCGACGGCAGCGGTGGCACAGACCTGGATTAATGAAGTACTTTTCGCTGACTTGCATTCCATACATGTGCCCACACTGATCATTCATGGCACTCATGACAAGGTGGTTCCTTTTCAGCTGGGAGAAATACAGCACAAGATAATTAGAAATTCAACATTGGTACCGCTGGGGCTTTCCGGCCATGGATCATTTTATGATCAGAAGGATGAATTCAATAATTTGATCATAAAGTTCATCGAAAACTGAGTTGCAATCCATCAGTGTTAACACGAAAATATGATATTCTCATTATTGGCTGCGCTTTGCAATCATATTTGCTCGTGCAGTACTTATGCTTTTGCATTGCCATTGTCGGTAATGCAGTTTTTTGTTTTCAGTGCACAGCACTGATTTTTTGATTAACGAAATGCAATGGTACATAATGGTATGTATTGGATGATACAGTTTTGACTTTAAGTCAGTTGTTGATGTTTTTACCTTTAAAAGGAGCAGGCATATGGATACAGAAAAATGTAACTGAAATAATTACGGGCAGAGCAAAAGATGTCCTCCCGGCTGTTCTGCCGGAAGTGAAAATGCCAGGAGACCCTTATTCCTATTGCTTGCGGTAACATATGGTATTTTATGTATCAGTTCATTAATGAACCCAGCAGTTGCCTTATATGGTATAATGGGAAACGAATCAAAATATCTCTTGGGCTGTGTACCCTGTAACTTACAGGCAAAACATTGATCTGACAGCATAAAAATGTTAAAAATAAGCACTCCCTCAGTGACAGCGGATATCATTTCAACTGCCATGTAATGTATTTTGCGGCAGCTTACGATGCACAAATAAAATAAAGAGGGTTTCCTGGGAGGGATACAATGAGGATACTGGTAATTGAAGATGACCGGAATATTTCTTTTGCCCTTAAACGTTTTTTATCCGGATATGGGCATGAAGTGACCTGTTGCTTTAGATTGGCGGAAGCATATCAATATAATCCCAACAGGCAGGATTTTATTATTCTCGATCTCAATCTTCCGGATGGAGACGGTTTTGAGTACCTGGCTTATGCCAGGTCCAGCGAGATACGGATACCGTTCCTGATCATAACAGTCAGGGATCAGGAAAGGGATATAATCCGGGGGCTGGAGATGGGAGCCGATGATTATTTGACCAAACCTTTTTCCTTACCGGTGCTGAAAGCCAGAATGAATGCCATTTTAAGGCGTGCAGGTTTCGACAGTAATGCCGGCAGGATCAAATGTGGTAGGCTGGAGTTGGATAAAGCAACAAAGACAGCCTTTCTGGAAAGCAAAGTACTGGATTTAAGTGCGAAAGAGTATGAACTGCTCGAACTCTTTATGGAAAACCAGGGGCTGATATTACCCCGTAAGAAAATTCTGGATTTGCTTTGGGGTTGGGAACGGGGGGATGTTTATGATAACACCCTGACTGTCACCGTCAAACGTCTCAGGGACAAAATTGCACCATATCAGGACTATATTCATACCGTCAGGGGGATAGGATATCGTCTTACAGGAGGAGATGATTAGTGGCAAAGGCTCTAAAGGCTTTTATCTTTCCTGCATCTTATTTTTTTGGTGCATGTGCAATTTTGTATTTTAACCCGCGGCTGGACTGGATTACTGTCCTTTGGTTTCTTGCGCTGACGGTAATTATAGGATTGGCTGATTATCTTTTGCATAAACGTGAAGAAAAAAAGCTGCTTGAGGATATCGACCAGCTGATTGAACTGCTGCACTGCCTTGAAGAGCAGGAAGTGCGCCTGCCGCTGAAAGATGACATTTTTGGAGTTTTGAGGGATGAGATATGCAAAAGCCTGGTCAGTCAAAGGCAGATCCGTGATGAAGCGGTCAGAGCCAAAGAACAGTTAAAACGCAACATGGAGGATATCACCCATCAGGTCAAGACTGCTTTGACAGCAGTGCTTCTTCTTTTGGATCTGCTGAAGTCGGATCCGGACCATTCACAGGAATACCAGGAACGCCTGCACCAGGAAGTCGAGCGACTTTATGAGTTCAGTGACCTGCTTTTAAAGCTTTCGTCTTTGGATGCTGAAGCGGTCGATTTAAACAAGACTTCCTTCCCGGCAAGGGAACTGGTGATTGACGCGGAGCTGAGCCTTGAGTATTTGATGAGGCAGAAATCCGTCAGCATTGAGGTCTCAGGTGATGATTTTATTCTTGAAGCTGACCGGGTCTGGCTTTTGCAGGCGCTGATCAATGTGGTGAAAAATGCCGTGGAGGTTTCCCCGCAGGGAGCCAAAGTCTGCATTTCATTTCACCGGAATGCTGTTTTTCAAAGCATCAAGGTCAGGGATTCCGGCCCGGGGATCAGCCGCGAAGAGCAGCGCAGGATTTTTGAACGCTTTTATAAAAGTAATCCCCAGTCTTCGGGTTTTGGCATAGGTCTTGCCCTGGCTCAATCCATTGTAAGGCAGCATGGAGGAGAAATTCTGGTTTCATCATCCGGTCAGGGCAGCGAATTTGAACTGCGCTTTTATCTGCAGCCATGTAAAGAAAAAAGGCTTGTTTCCTAACAAGCCTGAAATTTACTCTTCCCGCAAAGCCGTAATGATGCTTTGCCCTGAGATCCTGCGTATTCCGCTCTCCATGGCTCCCCATATGCCTGAAATACTGATCAGGAAAAACAAAACAAGAAGCGGATGGTTTATGTTGATAGCCAGCTGCCACGGCGAAAACATAAACTTATTCCTGGCGGATATGAAACAAACACCTCCGGCCAGCATAAGAACGTAATAGATAATAACCTTTCTGACCATGAACCAGCTTTCATAATGAAGCATCTTTTTTAACTGCTTTTCAGTCATCCCGGCGCTTTTGAGCAGGGCAAAATCCCTGATCCGGGTTTGAAGATTGATGTGAAAGCTGTTATAGGCATTGGAGAACCCAATGATCATTAACAGAATTTGAGTACCTACAGTTAAGAGCAACTCATTGCGGTATTGTTCCTTTTTACCGGCCAAGTCGGTTAGCAGGTTTTTAGTGTAGGAATCTCCCCTGGGAATGTATTTGTTTATTGCTTTACGTACTTTTTCCGTTGCCTGAGGAAGTACCTCCAGATCAGCTTTTATTTTTACACGGTATACCAGGGGATGCTCTTCATCCACCTTGTCATTGCTGAAGAGAAAATCCTCCAGTTTTGACAAGGATGTGAAAAGGGCGATCTGATCCGGCAACATGGGATTAAGCTCAAAGGGGAACCTGTCGATCCGGCCTGTAATGGGCAAATTGTATCGTTTCATATCTTTACTGTCCAAGACCGCTATTTTGTCCGCATTATCCCGGGAGAGAGGTATATATGTACGGTGCTTATAAGCTTTATTGGGGTTTTTGGCTGTTTTGTCGAGCAAGATAAAACCCTCCTGTCCTGATCCGCTAATACCATATTCCGTCAGGATGGCTTGGAAATCAGCGTCTTCCAGAGCATAAACCGTTACTGTGGGACGATATTCTCTTCGGCTGTTCTGCAATGAGTCCCTGAGCTGATCAGAGACAAACCCATCATTTTCTGACTGCAAATATTGAAAGTCATAGGAGGTAAAAACATGAACGGCCTCAATCTCAGGAATCATTTCAAGATCGGCCAGCAATGACTCCGGTGCTCCTTGTATGGTGTAGAAAGTGCTGGTAATCGTATAAGGCGAATCGGGCGTATTGTATTTTTCTTCCAGATTCCGCTGGGCCTGAACTATAAGTACTGTGCTGAAGATCAGGACAGCCAGGGCCATAGCCAGAGAAAGTCCCCGGAATGTGTGCCTGTAGCTTACGGTATTATCCATCGCCAGTCCGCGGACAGCATTTCGGTCATTCCTTCCAATGCGTAGGCGTGCCCTGCCCTGAAAGGTATGGATACCTTTCAGTGATTCAATTATGGAAAGTCTGCTGCTTTTCCTTGATGGTTTAAGGGTAGCAAACAATACGCATAGCAGGGCCAGGATGCATAAAGCCATGAAGACTGCCGGGTTCGGCCTAACCAGTTCGAATTGCCCGGTCTGGCCTGGCTGGGATATGTTTATCGAGTTGAGCCACATGAGATAAAACAGCAGGTTTGTGCATAGGTACGCCAAAACCAGTCCCAACAGTATAGGCCGCAAACTTAAGCGCAAGGCCTTTTCAATCACCAGACGGCGCACCTGTCCCGGCGTCATGCCGGTACTTTTCAATAGGGCAATCTGGCGCAGATCCTGGTTGCTCCAGACATTAAAGGAATTGTATATCATCACGGCAAAAAGGGCTGATATGCAAAGCAACAGGCCAACCCGCAGGCTCCAGCGTTCAATAAACCTACGGGACGGAATCAGACCTGATTTGAAGATAAGCTTACCCTCCAGGTATTCTGTATTGTATACCAGGGTGCCTTTTTTCAGTAACTCGTCTTCGCTTTCTCTTCCTATTTCCCGTAAGATCCGGCGCATCAATGAATAAGTGTCCCGCTCGTTTTTAAACCAAATAGTGACGAACACTGCATCGTCATTGCTCTGAAACAGGCTTTCTTTGCCTTCTTCGGTGAGCTGCCCGTAGAAGAGGTAATACTTGTCAAAACTCAGGAGCTGATCTTTGTAAATGCCGCATATCCGGTACTCTTTATCTCCCAACCTGATCATTTTTCCCAGGGAGTAATCGGGGTTCTCCAGTATGAAAGTATCCGAAGCCAGGATCTCATTGCCTTGTTGTGGCAAATCTCCCTCCAACAACTGGGACTCAATAAGGCCGGAACAGGAGCTGTAAAGCACTGGGCTTTGCAGATAGAGATCCGCGTTTGGACGCTGGAAGGGAGTATTTTTCAAAGAGACAACTTTGGAAAGCTCCAGGGCTTTGATGTTCGCGTTTTTCTGCAATTGCCGGTATTCCTCCCCATTGATGTCATACAATACGGCATGATAATCACCGAACATTTTCCTATGATAGTTCCATTGATCCAGTTCCAGTTCACTGTATATAAACAGCAATGTCCCCAGTATTATCACTGCAACAAGAACCGAATAAAAAACGGCTGATGAACGTCTGCGGTTTTTAACGCTGCTTTTGGCCAGTTCCGAAATGATCTTCATAAGACCTCCCTCCTATGCAATGTGCCATCAACCATGAACAGTATCCTGTCACAGGAGAGGGCTACCTTTTCATCGTGGGTGACCAACAGAATCGTTGCCTGGAAGCGTTGATTCACCAGACGGAACAGTGATGTTATTTCTTCTGTGTTTTTTCGATCCAGATTGCCTGTGGGTTCATCGGCTAAAATTATTGCAGGACGGGTTACCAGACTGCGGGCTATGGCCACCCTCTGCTGCTCACCACCGGACAACTGGTGGGGAAAACGTCTCAGCTTATCTCCGATTCCCAGCGTTTGGATGATTTCTTCAAAGAAAGACGGAGCAGGCTGCCTCCGGTCCAACAGTAAAGGCAGCAAGATGTTTTTTTCAACCGTTATGTTCGGAATCAGGTTAAAGGACTGATAGATTATCCCTATATTTCGTCTGCGGAAAATGGTCATTTCCTTTTCATTCAAAGAAGTAATATCCACATCCTGAATCATGACCTCGCCTTCAGTCGGCTTGTCCACTCCTCCCAGGATATGCAGCAAAGTGGATTTGCCTGAGCCGCTTTCGCCCATGACAGCAACAAATTCACCTTTTTCAATGGTCAGGTTCACCTTGTTTAAGGCAACCACTTGTTCAGCACCGGGATAAATTTTAGTCAGATCTTGTGTTTTCAAGATTGGCATACAAAATACTCCTTTCATCAGTATCGGCTTAATGATACGATATTTGTGTTACAAGAAAGTGACAAGGTTATAAAAATGTTATGGGAATACAGTTTTGCATTCCCGGGTACTATAGTCCTTCATTATTATACCTACACCAAATATCCCGGTGACGCATTTCTTGCTACCAACACAAGCTGTTGTTACAGCTTTTTTGACAAAGCGCAGGAACTTAACCCCGATTTTACCTGGCTGGATAATGTCAAAGGGTTGTAAGGAAAGTATAAAGTAATGGGTAAAGAAGAGTTGCGGAACAGAATCAAAGACGGGAAAGTACCCGGCTGGCGTTTCGATAAAATTCAAAAACCGGAGGCAGGATAAGATCAATAGAATCTATGACCTGCTTAACCCAGGCGGGACATAAATATGATGGGACAGAGAAAGGGGAAGATCAACATGCAGAGAATAGTTCCGCATCTATGGTATGACAAGGAAGCCAAGTCAAAAATGGCTTATACCAAATCGGAGCAACAAAAAAGCTGCATAAGCAAGCAGCAGCACTAATAAATAAACCCTATTCAGGTAGCAGAATAGAAAGCCTTGTTACTCCAAGTAACAAGTATATATATATCATAACTGTCAAACATTAACATGTCAAGTATAATTCTATTTAAAAAAGAAAAAAGGAATAAAACCCCCGATTCAGTCTAGTCATGCCATAAGAATAGGGCGGCAGGCATTTTATTTTTTTTGATGGTTAGGTTAGAATTTGAATGCTGCCAAGGCCGGCAGAAACGATGAAGAATGCATTTCCTTCAATGTAATACCCAGTTATTAGACTCGGTCATCAACAGGAGCAGTTATCATAACGAACAAGAGAATTTCCGAAGTTATGATACCAGATTGCAAATGCTGCAAATAAATGAAAGGGGGGACTGTCATGCCTCAAATATTAATGGATGGAATATCAAAAAGTTTCAAGGTGTCACAGCGTCCTGAGGGGAAATTTGGAATACTCCGCGGTGCTTTCAGCCGGAAAACAAAAATTATACAGGCATTAAAGGATATTTGCTTTCAGATTTGCGAAGGCGAACTGGTCGGTTATATCGGTCCCAATGGTGCCGGAAAATCCACAACAGTAATAATCATGAGCGGCATATTAAACCCTGATTCGGGTACATGCAGAATTCTTAACCGCATACCATGGAAGGAACGCGTAGCCCATGTGTCCCAAATTGGAGTAGTATTCGGCCAAAGAAGCCAGTTATGGTGGGATTTGCCTGTAAGTGACTCCTTTCACCTGCTTAAAGATATATACAACATTAGGGAGACTGACTATAAACAACGTTTAAATGAGCTGGCGGATATACTGGATATTTCAGAACTGCTGAAAACTCCGGTAAGGCAGTTGTCTCTGGGACAGCGTATGCGCTGCGAAATGGCTGCGGCATTGCTGCACAGCCCGAAAATTCTATTCCTGGATGAACCGACAATCGGTCTGGATGCAGTATCAAAACTGGCACTGCGGGACTTTTTAAGGAAAGAGAACAGGGAAAAGGGAACAACCATAATTCTGACAACCC
>Ga0134099_1001438_pt1 | contig 22589 bp, 15 predicted proteins | sample 10_taG_2_FD_105482 | JGI IMG/M metagenome (GOLD analysis project Ga0134099, IMG submission 105482) | Switchgrass degrading microbial communities from high solid loading bioreactors in New Hampshire, USA - 10_41_5_180_A2 metaG | ecosystem: Engineered > Bioreactor > Semi-continuous > Anaerobic >...
CCTCGGCGGTTTCAAACCGGTTCAACCCGGTCAGCGTTATCGCCAGGGTGGGTTTACGGAGACCGCAGCCCGGTCTCCGGGGGCGGGAGGGTCAAGATTCAGCACACACCCGCGGACGGACTGCGCTGAATCCTGACAGTCGCCCCCCGGCGCCACCTCCGTCAGCATCGCCTCGGCGGTTTCAAACCGGTTCAACCCGGTCAGCGTTATCGCCAGGGTGGGCTTACGGAGACCGCAGCCCGGTCTTCGGGGGCGGGAGTGTCAAGATTCAGCACACTCCCGCGGACGGACTGCGCTGAATCCTGACAGTCGCCCCCGGCCCCACCTCCGTCAGCATCGCCTCGGCGGTTTCAAACCGGTTCAACCCGGTCGGCGTTATCGCCAGGGTGGGTTTACGGTGGCCGCATCCAGGTCTTCGGGGGCGGGAGCCCAAGGTTGGAGTGTCGCCCCCTGCGCTCTTACGGGCTTGCTGGAATCTGTTTCCAGACGATTAGAACGAGAAGGTTTAAGCCCGCTCGATATCATATTCACATTTCTTCCCCTAGTGCGTGGAGGGGATTGACAATACCGTGTCGAATGCTACAACTTATGATCCGAGTATAAGTTGTAGGATGGCGCTACATCCCATGAGCCGTAGCTTTGACCCACTTCAGATCAGGACGCCAGCTCAGAAGGAGGGGGATGCGTTTGGTGAAGCACGGACATCCGATTCGTGTGCTGGCCACTGTCACGGCGGCGGGGCTGCTGCTGATGACGGGCTGCTCTTCGGGCCAGGAGAGCAACGCTCCCGGGGGGCAGCAGTCTGGGGGCCAGCGGCTCTCGATCACCATTGACGCCTACCAGGGGCGCGTTCCGGAGGCGGAGGCCGTGGCCAACTACCTCCGCCAGGTGGGGATCCAGGCCGAGGTGCGCCTCTGGGAGAAGAACGCGCTCCTTGAGGAGATCAAGCAAGGCAACCGTGTGGCCTACACGCAGGACTGGGGCAGTTCCACCTTCGACCCGTACGACCTCGCCCTGCCCAAGCTGAAGACCGGCGACCGCGGCAACTACTCCTTCTACTCCAACCCCGAGGTGGACCGCCTGCTGGACGAGGGGGCGACCGGCACCGACCCCGAGGCGCGGCGGCGGGCGTACGAACAGGTGCAGCAGATCCTGATTGAGGACGCCCCGTGGATCTTCGGCTACTACATGGACGTGGTGGAGGCCACCACCGCCGACGTGGTGGGCTTCACCCCCGCGATGGACAGCCGCATCAACCTGCACGACGTGAGCCGGACCGGCGCCGACTCCCTGGTGGTGGGCCTGCGCACCGACCGGCTGCAGTCGCTGGATCCGGCCAACCACCGCGACCGGGAGACCGAGACGGTCATCCGCAACATCTACGACGGCCTGGTTACCCGCACGCCGGACGGCCAGGTGGTGCCCGAACTGGCCGAGTCGTGGGAGCAGATCGATGACATGACCTACGTCTTCAAGCTGAAGCAGGGCGTGAAGTTCCACGACGGCACCGAGATGACAGCCGACGACGTGGTCTTCACGTTCGAGCGCATCCTGGCGCCCGACGGCATCGACGGGCAGCAGTCTCCCCGCCTCAGCCTGGTAGGGCCGATCGCGCAGGTGGAGAAGCTGAGCGACTACGAGGTCAAGTTCACACTCGAGTACCCGTTCCCCACCTGGCTCCAGCTCCTGCCGCACACGCAGATCGTCTCCAAGGCCCACGTGGAGAAGATGGGCTCCTCCCAGGCCCTGTCCGAGAACCCCATGGGCACCGGCCCCTTCAAGTTCGTCCGGGGGAACCTGGGCAGCGAGATCGTGCTGGAGCGGTTTGACGACTACTACGGCGGCGCCGACGCCCTCGCACCCGTGGGGCCGGCCCAGCTCAAGACGGTCACCTTCCGCATGATTCCCGAGCCCTCCACCAGGGTGGCGGCACTCAAGGCCGGCGAAGTCCATATCATCCAGGAGGTGCCGATCGACCAGATCCCGGCGCTGGAGGCCGACCCCAACGTGAAGGTGCTCACCACCCAGGGCACCCGCCTCTACATGATCGAGCTCAACAACAACGTGTTCACCGATGCGCGGGTCCGCCGCGCCCTGAACCACGCCATCGACTGGGACACGATCCTGAAGGAGATCTACAGCGGCCGGGCCCACCGCGTGGCCACGGCCATGCTGCCCAGCGGATTCGGCTATGACCAGACCCTGGCGCCGCTGAAGTACGATCCTGATCTGGCCAGACAGCTCTTGCGGGAGGCCGGCTACGTGACCGACTAGGAGGCGGATGGCGTGAAGGCGATTCGGATCCTGGAGCGCGTGCTGACGGCCCTGCCGATGTCGCTCTTGATGCTGCTCCTGGTCTTCTGCTTCGTTCGCCTCCTGCCCGGCGACCCCGTTGAGATCATGATGGGCCAGGCCGGCAACGTGTCCCAGGCCGAGATCGACGCGCTGCGCCGCGAGCTTCATCTGGACAAACCGCTGCCGGAGCAGCTCTCCATCTTCGTGCGGGGGCTGCTCCGGGGCGACCTGGGCACCTCCTACCGGGAGCAGCGCCCCGTGGTCGACGTGATCGGCGAGGCCTTTCCGGCCACGGTGGAGCTGGCCCTCGCCGCGCTGCTGGTGGCCCTGCTGATCGGGCTGCCCATCGGCGTCCTGTCTGCCGTGAAGCGCAACTCCTGGTTTGACCGGTTGGCGATGGGGGTCTCGTTCCTGGGCATCTCGATGCCCGCCTTCTGGCTGGGCATCATGGCCATCATGCTCTTCTCGGTGCACCTGGGCTGGACGCCGGTCCAGGGCCGCCTCTCTGCGGGCCTGGCGCCGCCCGACCTGACGGGCTTCTACGTGCTTGACGCGCTCCTCACCCGGGACTGGGTGCTTTTGAAGGACGCCCTGCGCCACCTGATCCTCCCGGCCTTCACCCTGGGGGCGGAGCTGACGGCGATCATCGCCCGGGTGACCCGCTCCTCCATGCTGGAGGCGCTGCACATGGACTACGTGACCGCTGCCCGGGCCCGGGGCGTGCCCGAGTGGCAGGTGGTGCTCCGCCACGGGCTCCGCAACGCCCTGATCCCCACGGTGACGGTCGCCGGCCTGCAGCTCGGGGTGCTCCTGGGCGGCAACATGATCGTGGAGACCGTCTTCGGCTGGCCGGGGCTCGGCCGAGTGGTGGTGGGTGCGATCTTCGCACGCGACTACGCACTGGTACAGGGTGCGGTGATGCTCTACGCGCTGACGTTCCTGCTGGGCAACCTGCTGGTTGACATTCTCTACACGTACCTGAACCCGAAGTTGGAGCTGTAGCAGGAGGTGGGGAATGGCATTCTGGCGTCGCCTGCTCGCCAACCCGAGCGCCGTGGTTGGCCTGGTCGTCATCCTGCTCTATGTTCTGGCTGCGGTCTTCGCCCCGCAGATCGCACCGTACGGACCCCGGGAGATGGTGCTGACGGACCGCCTGATGCCGCCGGCCTTCGTGGAGGGCGGTTCGAGGGCGCACCTCCTGGGCACGGACCAGCTGGGTCAGGACATCTTCTCGCGGATCCTGTACGGCGCGCGGGTATCGCTTCTGGTGGGGCTGATCTCCGTGGCCATCTCGCTGGCGGTGGGCACCGTGCTGGGCTGCATCGCCGGCTACTGGCGCGGGTGGGTGGACCGCATCCTCTCGCGCATCGCTGACCTGCTGATGGGCTTCCCCTACCTGCTCTTCACGATCTTCGCCATGGCCATCATCGGGCCGGGCTTCGGCAACCTCATCATCGCCCTCTGCTTCAAGGCCTGGGTCGAGTTCTTCCGACTCGCCCGCGGCGAGATGATGGCAGAGGGGACCAAGGAATACGTGGAGGCGGCCCGGGCCCTGGGGCGGGGTCCGGTGGCGATCATCGCCGGGGAGGTCCTGCCCAACATCATCCATTCCCTGCTGGTGCTCGGCACGCTCCGCATGGGCTACATGATCATCATGGAGGCCTCGCTCTCCTTCCTCGGCCTGGGAATTCCGCCCTCCATCCCGGCCTGGGGCTCCATGGTGAGCGCCGGACGCGACCAGATGCTGAACGCCTGGTGGGTGGCCACGATGCCCGGCCTGGCCATCGTGGGCCTGGTGCTGGCCATCAACCTGTTCGGCGAGGGCCTGCGTGACGTGCTGGATCCCCGCATGCGGCGGTGGTGAGGGGAGGGACGCACAGTGGAGCCGCTGCTGGCGATTGAGAACCTGTCGGTGGAGTTTCCGACCCCCCGGGGGCGGCTGCGCGCGGTGGACGGCGTCAGCCTCACGGTGCACGCCGGCGAGGTGGTGGGCCTGATCGGCGAGTCCGGCTCGGGCAAGTCCACGGTGCTCCTGGCCGTAATGGGGCTGATTCCGAAGCCGGGGCGCATCCTGCCCGGCTCGTCGGTCCGGCTGAAAGGGCGGGAGCTCACCTGCCTTTCGCCCCGGGCCTACCGGAACGTGCGGGGGTATGAGATCGGCATGATCTTCCAGGACCCCATGACCGCCCTCAACCCGTCCATGCCCATCGGGGAGCAGGTGCGGGAGAGCCTGCGGGTCCACCGGTACTGCAAGTCCCGCACCGAGGAGCGGGAGCGGGTGCTGCAGCTCTTGGAGGCGGTGGGCATCGCGAATGCCGCCCAGCGCTACCGCGCCTACCCCCACGAGTTCAGCGGCGGGATGCTCCAGCGGGTGCTGATCGCCTCGGCGCTGGCGTGCAACCCCCGCCTGCTGCTGGCCGACGAGCCGACCACCGCGCTGGACGTGACCATCCAGGCCCAGATCCTGGACCTGCTCCGGGAGATCAACCGGGAGCGCAGAACGGCCATCCTGCTGGTCAGCCACGACATCGGGCTGGCGGCGGAGTTCTGCGACCGCATCGCCGTGATGTACGCCGGCCGCATCGTCGAGTCGGGCCCGGCGGCACAGGTGCTGGCCGAGCCGAGCCACCCCTACACGCAGGGCCTGGTGGGCTGCCTGCCGGTGTGGGGCGGCCGCCGGGGCCGGCTGGAGCCCATTCCCGGCACGCTGCCCGACCTGACGCACCTTCCCATCGGCTGCGCTTTCGCCGACCGCTGCCGGTTCGCATCGGACGAGTGCCGCGCGCAGCCGGTTCCCCTCCGCCTGCTCTCGGACGGGCGGGAGGTCAGCTGCGTGAAGGCGGAGGAGGTGATGGCGGGATGAGCGCCGGCGGGGTCAGCCGGGACGGCCCGGGCGTGCGGGATCCCCGCGATCTTCGCAGCGCGCGGGGCGCCGGGACCGTTGACATCGTGCGCGAGACCCGGGACGTCCGGGACGCCGGTGGCCTCCCGGACGCCGGGTCCTCCGCCCGCGAGTCCGGACCAGTCCTGCTGGAAGTGGTGGACCTGCACAAGCACTTCGTGCTGCCCCGCAGCTTCCTGGCCCGCGCCATCACCCGCCAGGGAAGCCCCGTCCTGAAGGCGGTGAACGGCGTCTCCTTCACGCTGAACGAGGGCGAGACCCTGGGGCTGGTCGGCGAGAGCGGTTCCGGCAAGTCGACCCTGGGCCGGACGATCCTCCGGCTGTACGAGCCCACCCGGGGCCAGGTGCGCTTCGCCGGCCAGGACGTGTTCCAGCTCGACGCCGCCGGTCTCCGCCGCTTCCGGCAGCAGGCCCAGATCGTCTTCCAGAACCCCTACGCCTCGCTGAACCCGCGCAAGACGGTGCGGCAGATCCTCTACGTGCCGCTCGCCCTGCGGGGCGTCCCGCGGCGGGAGCGGCAGGCGGAGGCCGCCGCGCTGATGGAGCGGGTGGGGCTTTCTGCCCGCCACCTGGACCGGTACCCGCACCAGTTCAGCGGCGGCCAGCGGCAGCGCATCGGCATCGCCCGGGCTCTGGCAATGCATCCCCGCCTGGTGGTGGCGGACGAGCCGGTCTCGGCCCTCGACGTGTCGGTGCAGGCGCAGATCATCAACCTGATGGAGGACCTGCAGCAGGAGCTGCGCCTGACCTATCTCTTTATCTCCCACGACCTGAGCGTGGTGCGCCACCTGAGCACCCGCGTGGCGGTGATGTACCTCGGGCAGATCGTCGAGATCGGCCCCACGGAGCCGCTCTTCCGGGAGCCGCTGCACCCCTACACCCGCGCCCTGCTCTCAGCCGCGCCGGGGCAGGGGCAGCGGGAGCGCATCATCCTGCAGGGCGCCCCGCCCAGCCCGCTGGACCCGCCGCCCGGCTGCCCGTTCCACCCCCGCTGCCCGGCGGTGGTGGGGGAGGTCTGCCGCACGGTGCGCCCGGTTCTGGAGGAGCGGGCGAGTGGGCGGTGGGTGGCGTGTCATCTCATCACTTGACAAGTTTCTATAATACCACTACAATTTACATAATATCCGTGGATGGGAACGACTCCCTCTCCAGGCAATCATCTCAGCAAATCGGGAGTGTGCTCGCAGTATGGGCGACAGCAGATTGACCCGTATTGGTGTCTTCTACGACGGCAACTATTTCAGTCACGTAAGCAACTACTACGCCTATCACCACCCGCGCCGTGCCCGCATCAGCCTGAGCGGGCTGCACGATTTCATCCGGGACAGGGTGGCGGCCAGTGAGGGGTGCGACGTCAAGTACTGCCACATCGTAGACGCCCACTACTTCCGGGGTCGCCAGCGTGCCCAGGAGATGGAGCCCCAGCGCCTGGTGAACGAGCGCGTCTTCGAGGACGTGCTGATCAAGGAGGGCGTGGTGACGCACTTCCTGCCGCTTGCACCGGGCGGCGAAAAGGGGATCGATGTGTGGCTCGCCCTTGAGGCGTTTGAGCTTGCGATCTACAAGCGGTTCGACGTGGTGGTGCTCATCGCGGGCGACGGGGATTTCGTCCCGCTGGTCCGGAAACTGAACACCATGGGGACCCGCGTGATGCTTCTCGCCTGGGATTTCAAGTACGTCGACCAGAACGGGCACGAGCGCGAGACGCGCGCGTCGCAGAGCCTGATCGATGAGGCGACCTATCCGTTGATGATGCACCAGATCATCGACGATCGCTCGCTGCGGACCGACCCGAAGATTAACGCGCTCTTCCTTCCGCCGGGCGACAGCCGGCCTGCGGTGGTCCCGGCTGAGCCTCAGGAGGCGGTTGCGGCGCCGGACTACAGCAGCGCGGCTCGAACCGGGAAGATCCACAACTTGAAGGACGCGTACGGGTTCATCACCCCGGATGAAGGTGGAGAGAACCTGTTCTTCTACCGGACAGAAGTGGTGGGCGTGGACTTCAACGACCTGTGCGTTGGCCAGGCCGTAACGTACGAGCTTGGCCGGAACGACCGCGGCCCGTGTGCGGTAAGGGTGAGGCCCCTGCAGCAGAGCTGAGGCAAGCCTGGCACCAGCGCTTCGGCGCTCAAGCGGCAGCTGCCGGCACGTCTGGTGCGGGCAGCTGCCGTTCCTCATAGGGGGACACACTCCGGATGGCGCCCGGCGATGGCTGATCACTGCAAGTTTATGCTCAAGTGGTTCTTTCACAGAGGGCCTTGCGTTGTGGCCGGGTTTACGGTATCATTAATCCTCGCCGGCCGGCCACGAAGACATTCCGGCATAGCTCAACGGTAGAGCATCCGGCTGTTAACCGGAGGGTTGTAGGTTCGAATCCTACTGCCGGAGCCAGATGCGGGCGTAGTTCAATGGTAGAACGTCAGCTTCCCAAGCTGAAAGCGTGGGTTCGATTCCCATCGCCCGCTCCAGATCCCGTCACGGACCGCTAGCTCAATTGGTAGAGCATCCGACTCTTAATCGGCAGGTTGTAGGTTCGAGTCCTACGCGGTCCACCAGGGTTGCATAATACCCGAGATCCTGTTATAATACGGCTCGCCGCCTGATGAAACGTATGGTGAAGCACGGAGGCGTAGTGTAGAGGCCTAACATGCGGCCCTGTCACGGCCGAGATCGCGGGTTCGAATCCCGTCGCCTCCGCCATCAATTTCATCAAGCATGTGGGGCTATAGCTCAGCTGGGAGAGCGCTTGAATCGCACTCAAGAGGTCGGGGGTTCGAATCCCCTTAGCTCCACCAAGGTCCGGCCGCCTGAACCACGGCCGGACGGTTTGCGCCGGTAGCTCAGTGGATAGAGTACCTGACTACGAATCAGGTGGTCGTAGGTTCGAATCCTGCCCGGCGCGCCAACACCTGGAGAGGTGTCCGAGTGGTTTAAGGTGCAGCATTGGAAATGCTGTGTACGGGAAACCGTACCGTGGGTTCGAATCCCACCCTCTCCGCCACGGCCGGGCCGGGAACACCCCGGCCCGACCTTTCCGTATCGGGCTGTGGCGCAGCTTGGTAGCGCGCTTCCTTGGGGTGGAAGAGGTCGCAGGTTCAAATCCTGTCAGCCCGACCATCTGCGCGGTGGGCGGTGAGTTGTGGAGCCCGGGGGCGAGGTGTCGCCGTGCCGGAGCGCAGGCGGCTGTGTCACCCATTTGCGGCTCACGGTTCGCAACCGGGCCCGTCACCGGGCTGTGCACAACCCACCAAAGTCTCACTGTGTGCGATACATGGCTCACAACTCATCCGGGGTGTGGCTCAGCTTGGTAGAGCGCACGGTTCGGGACCGTGAGGTCGCAGGTTCAAATCCTGTCACCCCGAACAAGCCAAAGAGGGATGTGCCTGGCACATCCCTCTTTTGCATTGCGTCCGCCCGGCTCGCGAAGCCCGTACACGGCCCTGGCGCACTGAGGGGAGGCGTTCGGGTAGGGGTTCGATTTCCGGTCTGCGAGAACTGGTAGGGGCTTGGCGTCCGCAGGCTTCTCGCCCGTGCGGGCAGAGGGCGAGTGTGGGCGTAGGGGGAGACCGCACGGGCGGTCTGAGTGTGCCGAACCTGCCGGGCCTTGCGCCTGACCTCTCCTCCGGCGCGCTCACACCTGCTTGACCTGTATCCCGTTGACACTGCCGTTGGTGACGGAAGGAGGTACAGCAGCGTGAAGCTCAGCACTCGCAACCAGCTGAAGGGCACGGTCAAGGCGGTCGAGATTGACGGCGTGATGGCCAAGGTCACCCTGGATGTGTCCGGGCAGACTATGACGGCCGTGATCACGGCCGACTCGGCCCGCGACCTGGAGCTCAAGCCCGGCGACAGCGTCGCGGCGCTCATCAAGGCCACCTCGGTGTCGATCATGAAGTAAGTCCAGGGTAGCGGCCCGTGCTCCGCAGTCTCAGAAGATCCGGGGCCGCCGTCGCAGCGTGCGACCGGGGCCGGCGGAGCGGAGGGTTCGGACCACCACCCACATCAGGCCAAGAGGGGATGTGCCGCGCACATCCCCTCTGCACTTGTGTCATGCCCATGTGTGAGTGGCAGACGTGACCGGACGGCGGTCCTGGAGCGCGCCGTGAGCGTCAGGCCCGTGCGCGCGGCTGCACGTCCCCCGCTCGTCAGGAGTCCGTACTCCCAGCCTGCCTGGCGTCTCCCGGTAGGCGATCCCGGGCGGGGTCAGCGGAGCCGCAGCCGGGAACGCGCCGGGCGCATCACCGCTGTGCCGTGAGCAGCAGGTGGTTGCGGGACGGGTCGGCAACCATCAGGCCGTCTGCACGCTCCTCCGCCGGCACCCCGGCCGCCCGGACCTGCGCAGCCACGCGGGCCAGCTCGTCCCGATGGGGCAGCACGACGGTGTAGTGGCGCAGCCCCAGTGATCCCGGCGGGTGTGGGGGTGCACCGGGCCCTACCCAGGTGTTGAAGCCGATGTGATGGTGGTAGCCTCCGGCGGAGACGAAGCCCATCGTGTCGTCCTCGATCTGCACGCCGAAGCCCAGCACGTCCCGGTAGAAGCGCATGGCCTCGCCGACGTCCGCCACGTGCAGGTGGATGTGGCCCACGCGGGTGGCCGGGTGGATCGGGCCGTCGAAGCGGTCTCCGGGCTGCAGATGGGCGAAGAGCTCGTCCAGGTCCAGGGGGTCCCGGCCCGAGCGCAGCACGCCGTTCTTGTCCCGGGCGACGAAATGGCCGTTCTCCTGCCCGAACCAGCCGTCTTCGGGAGTGTCGACGTAGAGTTCGATGCCGTTCCCCTCGGGATCGGAGAGGTAGGTGGTCTCGGTCATCAGGTGGTCGGTGGGCGCTTGCGGGACCTTCAGCTGCGCGATGCGCACGATCGCCCGGGCCAGCTCCCGCCGCTCGGGGAGCAACAGGGCGAAGTGGTAGAGGCCCGTGGTGCGCGGCGCCCGCCGGGCGCCGGGCGACTCGTACAGGACCAGCAGGTCCTCGCCGCCGGCCCCCAGCCCGGCTTTGCCCTCCGACCGCCAGTGGACCTGCAGTCCCAGCGCGCGCTGATAGAAGTCGATTTGCCGGTCCAGGGAACGAACCGTCAGGTGCACCGGACCCAACCGTGTCTCGGGGTGAATCTCGGGAGCCATGCTTTGCCGCCTCCTCCAGGCCGGGGTTGCGGCTCCCGCAGGCCAGCAGTCTGCGGGGCCAGACGTGCGCGACCCCGGCGCCAGCGTCATTCCAGGGGCTCGGGCCGCACGAGAGCGCGGCCTGCGGCGCCCATCACGGAGAGGGAGACATCCGGGCCGGTTGGCCCTCTCCCCGTTCCTCTCCAAAGAGAGCAAAGTTTATCAGCATTAATAACCAAGAACTATACTAATAGGCTGCAAGATGCGCTGAACGAGCGCCGCCATGGTCGGAACGTCTTCAACGGTGTGACGTGCCGGTGACTCGGGACGATACGGCTGCTTGCTCCCCTGGCCGTGGGCCCGGGCGAGGTGTTCGGTCTCCTGAACCCGTCGCTCCCCGTCACCCGGGCGCAACTGCTGCTCTCCCGGTGGCCCGTGCCGCTGGGTGCGCTGCTTGCCCTACACCTCTGCCACTTCGCCGGAATCCTGACAGGCCTGGCGATGCTCGGCGGGGGCGCCCTCTTGCTCCTCTTGGTAGCGGTCCCCGGGATAACGGGTGTGCAGGTGTTCGATAGAGGCTCGAGGCGATCTTCATCTGCTACGCCTCATAAGGCCCCCCGCCCGTGGGTCGGCTTGACAGGACTGGCCCAGCGGCATATCATGAATTTAACCTTTGTGAATTGGAGGAGAGGAGACCGCCATGCTGTTGCTGCTGGTCAGCCCGGTCGCTGCCGAACGCCCGTGAGGCACCAAGGGGGCAGTGTGCCCTTTTGACGGCAGGACGGGACCATGACTGGCACACAGGGCGGTAAGCCTCGTCACCGCACATCCTTGGCCGCGGGAGGAAGGCTTGCCCGCGGCCTTTGCATGCTTGTGGGGCTGCGTGGGGCGCGGCGTCCGCCGCGGTACCGCCGGGCCCGGCAGTTCGCCGCCCATTCCCCCGCCTGCCGTCCCCCTGGACCCGACGATGCCAGAACAGTGGGGACGACGGAAGGAGCGATCGATTTCATGGCCATTCTCACCGTGCAGGGCCTCGCCAAGTACTGGGGCGTGGACCTGCTGTTCAAAGACGTGTCATTCCTCCTCAACGAGGGCGAGAAGATGGCCCTCGTGGGCCGCAACGGCAGCGGCAAGACGACCCTGCTCAAGATCCTTATGGGCCGCATGGAGTACGACGAGGGGCAGATCATCATCCCCGCCGGCACCCGCATCGGCTACCTGAGTCAGGACCCCGACCTCACGCCCGGCCGCACGGTGTTTGCGGAGGCCAAGTCGGTGCTTGGCCACCTGGAGAAGTGGGAGCGCGACTTGCGCAATCTGGAGGCCCGCATGGGCCAGGCCGAGTCGGAAGAAGAGCTGCAGGCCATCATGGACGAGTACACCCGGGTAACGGCCCTCTACGAGGCCGCAGGCGCCTACGACGCCCCGGCCCGGGTGCGGGCGGTGCTCTTCGGTCTCGGCTTCGGGGAGGACGACCTGGAGAAGCCCGTGGAGGTTCTCTCCGGCGGGCAGAAGGTCCGCCTGGGGCTGGCCAAGCTGCTGCTCCAGGAGCCCGACCTCCTGCTGCTGGACGAGCCCACCAACCACCTGGACCTGCAGGCGGTGGAGTGGCTGGAAGGGTACTTCAAGCAGATCAAGTCTGCGGCCATCCTGGTCTCGCACGACCGCTACTTCCTCGACCGGGTGATCAGCCGCACCCTGGAGCTGGAGAACAACACCTGCGACATCTACTATGGCAACTACTCCTACTACCTCGAGGAGAAGAAGCGCCGCCAGGAGGCGCTGCTCAGCGCTTACGAGCGGCAGCAGCGGGAGGTTGAGCGGCTGCGCACCTTCTATGAGAAGTGGCGCGCCAACGCCAACCGCAGGGGGCAGGCCATGGCCCGCAAGCGGCAGCTCGAGAAGATGGAGCTGATGGAGCGGCCGCAGGTGCGCCAGCGCACGATGAAGCTCAGCTTCGACATCGACTACGAGTCTGGCGACGACGTGCTCCAGGTGGAGGGGCTGACCAAGTCCTTCGGCGACCGCACCATCTTCCGGAACGTGAACCTCACCCTCCACAAGGGCGACCGGGTAGCGCTGGTAGGCCCCAACGGCTCCGGCAAGACCACGTTCCTGAAGATCATCCACGGGCTCCTGCAGCCCAGCGCCGGCAGCTACCGCTGGGGCGTGGGGGTGCAGCGGGGTTACTTCAGCCAGGACCTGGACGCCCTGGACTACAGCCGCACCTGCATCGAGGAGATCATGGAACTGCCTGGCTTCACCAAGTTCGACGCCCACTCCCTGTTGGGCCAGTTCCTCTTCTCGGGCGACGACGCCTACAAGCGCATCGCCGACTGTTCCGGCGGCGAGCGAAACCGGCTGATCCTCGCCAAACTCATGGTGAGCGGCGCCAACGTGCTGCTGCTCGACGAGCCCACGAACCACCTGGACCTGGAGTCCAAGCAGGTGCTGGAGGAGGCCTTGCAGGCCTACCCGGGCACGGTGGTCTTCGTCTCCCACGACCGGTTCTTCGTCGACCGGGTGGCCACCCACATCTGGGAGTTCGGCCTTCCCGAGGGCGTGGGCGTCTACGAGGGCAACTACACCGCCTACCGGGAGGAGAAGGAGCGGCTGGCGCTCCTGGCCGCGCAGGCGGCGGGGGCGGAGGGCGGCGAACGGCGCCAGAAGCAGAAGACCTTGCAGGACGGGTCCCGGGGCGAAGCCGGATCCGGCCGCCAGGGCGGTCGCTCCCGCAAGGAGGAGCGCAAGGCCGCCGAGGCGGCACGGCGGCTCGAGGCCGCCATCCAGCGCCTGGAGGAACGGAAGGCCGAGCTGGAGGTGCGCATGGCCGATCCCGATATCTACAAGACCACCACGGGCCGCGAGACGGTGGCCGAGTACAACGCCGTCCAGGCCGAGCTGGAACGGCTCTACGTGGAGTGGGAGGAGCTGGCCGAGACGGCCGGCAACTAAGGAGGCCAGAGCCGGCGGCATTCACAACGGCTGTGACCGGCTGGCATAGCTGGGACGCACTGCACCTTTGGTGCTCCGCCGCACCGGGGGTCCGGGCTCCAGGGCGCCAGCAGGGATAAAGGCGGTCGACGGCAGCGACAGTCAGGGAGACGATGACCAGGGTGGGCATGCTAGAGAGGTGGCGGCCCTTCAGGGCCGGGCGAAAGGGGCGAATCGAGCATGCTCACCCTGGCGCAGATTTTCACCACCGACTGGATGAAAGAGATCTTCCAGCACGTCCCCGTCCTGGTGGTGCGAACGGTCCTGACCTTCGTCATCGTCATGCTCGTCGTCCGCTGGACCGGCAAGCGCTCCATCTCCAACCTGGCACCCTTCGACCTGGCCATGGTGATCATGATCGGCGAGGTGGCGGCCATCCCCATCGGGGAGCTGGACGTGGACTTCCTGCACGGGATCATCCCCGTGGCGCTTATCGGCGGGCTGCATGTGCTCCTTACGGCGATCAACCTCTACTGGAAGGGATTCGAGCGGTGGACCGAGGGCTTTCCCACCCTGCTGGTGAAGGATGGGCGGGTGCTGCGGCGAAACCTTCTGAAGGAACGCGTCTCCATGGCCGACCTCATGACCGCCTTGCGCCACAAGGAAGTGGAGGATATCTCGGAGGTGAAGGAGGCCTGGATTGAGCAGGCCGGCGGCATCAGCGTGATCCTGAAACGGGACTTCGACGCCGCAACGCCCCGGGACGTGGAGCAGGTGGTGGAGCGGGTCCTCGCCCGGCGCCTGCCGACGCTGGTGGAGGAGTCTGTCGACCGTGCGCTGCGGCGGGCGGCCGAGGAGTCGGGAGGGCCTGCGCAGAGGCGCTTTTCTGAAAGGGCGGGGAGATCCGCCCGTCGGCGTGGGACCGAGAAATCCGAGGGCCCGCACTGAGGGGGCGGCGCATCGGGGCTGCCCGATCCCTCCGGCGGCTTCAAGTGGGGGCCGCGCACCGGGACTTCCCGGTCCGGCCTCAAGAGTGGCCGCACCTCGGGGCTGACTGGATCCCCAACTGACCTCACCTGGGCGTCAGTGCATCAGGGCCGCCCGGTCCCCCGACTGGACCTCACGTGGGGGCGGCGCATGGGGAACGCGCGTGGGCAGGAGGTGCACCATGAAGGTCTTCCTGTTCTTCATCGATGGCCTGGGCCTCGGTGGCGACGACCCGGCGGTCAACCCGCTGATCGCGGCGAAGATGCCGGTGCTGCGATCCCTCCTGGGCGGCCAGCCGCTCTGGCGCGGCGCCGTACCTTACACCGGCCCGAACGTGGCCGCCGTGGCCACCGACCCCTGTCTCGACGTGCCGGGTCTGCCCCAAAGCGCGACGGGGCAGACCACCATCTTTACCGGGCAGAACGCCGCCCGGGCCATCGGCCGCCACCTGCACGCCTATCCGACGCCCAGCCTGAAGGCGATCCTGGAGGAGCACTCGATCTTCCGAAGGGTGGTGGAACGGGGCCTCACGGCCACGTTCCTGAACGCCTTCCGCCCCGAGTTCTTCGAATGGGTCAACAATGGCAGGCCTCAGCCCCAGGACCGGCGCTACCGGCCGTCGGCCTCGACCCTGGCCGCACTGGCCGGGGGTCTGTCGGTCTTCCGGAACTTCGACCAGCTCCGGCGTGGCGAGGCCGTCGGCTTCGACATCGACCACCACGTGCTGCGGGAGATGGGCTATGACCTGGACCCGGTGGAGCCTGTCGAGGCCGGTCGCCGGGCCGCCCGGGTGGCCGCCCGGTACCACTTCACCCTCTACGAGCACTTCCTTACGGACAAGGCCGGCCACGCCTGCGACATGGAGGAGGCCTGCCAGGTCCTGGAGCGTATGGACGCCTTCCTCGCGGGGGTGCTGGAGGAGCTGCCGCCGGAGCACCTGCTGATCATCACGTCGGACCACGGCAACCTGGAGGACCTGTCGGTGAAGACGCACACCCTGAACCCGGTGGCGACCATCGTGCGCGGCCCCGGGGCCGGGGCGGTCGCCGGGCGCATCCGGTCGCTGGTGGACATCGCCCCGGCGATCCTGGATGTGGTGGAGTAGCGGTGACCGGAACGGATGCCCCGGTGTCAGGGAGGGCCACATCCAGCAGGAGGCCGGCGGCGGCCACGCGTCCCTCCGGATGAGTTCGTCCCGTGAGCATCACCGGGGGATCGAAATGGGGTAGGCCAACCGGCAGCGGCGCTGCCCCCGCAGTCGAGGGTGGACCAGCCTGCGGCAGGCGGGTGCGGGCCCGCGTGCCGGCCTCCGTTCCGGTCGAAATGCGCCCCGCACCGACCCACCCGGGCGGAGGCCCACCGGTTCCGGAACAATCCATCCTCCTGGACGTCTACATGAGTGTTGCCATCCTTCTCCACGCCCCTTCGACGAGAGGAGCTGCGGAACTACATCGCCATGGATGAACGCACGCTGCGAACGCTGGAGTTCGCCAAGATAAAGGAGATGCTGGCCGAGCGCACGGCGACCTCCCTGGGCAAGGAGATCGTCGAGTCCCTCGCGCCCGCGACCGACTTCCTGGAGGTCCGGCACCGCCAGGCCGAGACCACCGAGGCGCGCCGGCTCTACGAGGGCGGTCACTCCATCCCCCTGGGCGGCCTGCACGACCTGCGTCCGTACCTGCAGCGGGCGGTGCGCGGCGGCATGCTGGAGCCCACCGACCTGTTGGACGTGGCCGACACCGCGGCCAGCAGCCGCCGGTTGAAGCGGTTCCTGGAAGAGCAGGAGGACCTGCCGATCCTCACCGCCCTGTCGCGGATGCTCGGCACCTTCAACCGCCTGGAGGCCGAGATCCGGCAGTGCATCGACGAGCACGGCGAGGTGCGCGACGACGCCAGCCCTGCCCTGTACGACATCCGGCGGTCCATGCGCACCCTGCAGAACCGCATGAAGGAGCGGCTGGATGCCTTCGTGCGGGGTCCGGCCGCCAAGTACCTGCAAGATCCCATCGTCACCATCCGGGACAACCGGTTCGTCGTCCCGGTGAAGATCGAGTACCGGGCGCAGGTGCCCGGCATCGTCCACGACCAGTCCAGTTCGGGCTCGACTCTCTTCATCGAGCCGCTGGCCATCGTGGAGATGAACAACGACCTGAAGGAGCTGACCCTGAAGGAGCGGGAAGAGGTGAACCGCATCCTCACCCGCCTGTCGAGCCTGGTGGCCCAGGAGGCCGACGCCCTGATGGACACCCTCCAGGCGGTGGCGCAGATCGACTTCGCCTCGGCCAAGGGCCGGCTCTCGCTGGACCTGGACTGCACCGAGCCCGAGCTGGTGCGCGAGCCCCTGCTGGAGATCCGCAAGGGGCGGCACCCGCTGCTGAAGGGTAAGGTGGTGCCCATCGATGTCCACATCGGCATCACCTTCGACACCCTGGTGATCACCGGCCCCAACACGGGCGGCAAGACCGTGGCGCTGAAGACCATGGGGCTCTTCGTCCTCATGGCGCAGTCGGGCCTGCACCTGCCCGCGGCCCACGGCACCCGGGTGGGCATCTTCCAGCAGGTCTTCGTGGACATCGGCGACGAGCAGTCCATCGAGCAGTCGCTCTCCACCTTCTCGGGCCACATGACCAACATCATCCGCATCCTGAACGCCCTGGACGGCCCGGCGCTGGTCCTGCTGGACGAGCTGGGCGCCGGCACCGACCCGACGGAAGGCGCGGCGCTGGCGATGTCGATCCTGGAGCATCTGCACGCCCGCGGGGCGAAGACGGTGGCGACCACCCATTATTCCGAGCTGAAGACCTATGCCTACACCCGCAGCCGCGTGGAGAACGCCTCGGTGGAGTTCGACGTGCAGACGCTGCAGCCCACCTTCCGCCTGCTGATCGGCGTGCCGGGCTCCTCCAACGCGTTCGAGATCTCCCGGCGCCTGGGGCTCTCCCCCCATATCGTCGACCGCGCCCGCCAGTTCCTCACGAAGGAGCAGGAGCGGGTGGAGGATCTGATTCAGGGCATCCATGCCACCCGGGCCGAGCTGGAGAAGGAGCGGGCCGAAGCGAACCGCCTGCGGGCGGAGGCCCAGCGCATGCGGGACGAGTACGAGCGGCGCTACGGCGACGCCAAGAAGAAGGCCGCCGAAACGCTGGAGAAGGCCCGGGTCCAGGCGCAGCAGATCCTGACCACCGCCCGGCGCGAGGCGGAGGCGGTGATCAGCGAGCTGAAGCAGGCGTTGCGGGAGCAGCGTGAGGCCGAACGGATGCAGGCGATCCAGACGGCCCGCAGCCGCCTGGCCAGGGCGCGGGCTGCCGTGGAGCCCAGCGAGGCGGAACTGCGGGCGCAGCGGCGGGGGGAGGTTCCCCGGGGGTTGCAGCCGGGCGAGGCCGTGCGCATCATCTCGCTCGACACCCGCGGCTACGTGCTCACTCCGCCTGACGAGCAGGGCAACGTGCTGGTGCAGGCGGGGATCATCAAGATGACCGTCTCGCTGACCGACCTGGAGCGGGTGGAGGAGGAGCAGCGCGCCGGGAAGGCGAAGGGCGCGCCGGGCGTGCGCACCCGCGACCGCAGCCTGGCCGCCGCCAAGGCGCAGGAGGTACCCACCGAGGTGGATCTGCGGGGGCTGATGGTCGACGAGGCCCTGGAGAAGGTCGACAAGTTCCTCGACGACGCCGTGCTCGCCGGCCTGCCCCAGGTGCGCATCATCCACGGGAAGGGCACGGGCGCCCTGCGCAAGGCGATCACGGAGGCGCTCCGCACCGACCGCCGGGTGGTCTCGTACCGGCTTGGCGGCGTCGGCGAGGGCGGCGACGGGGTGACGGTGGCGAAGCTGCAGGAGTGAGGGCGTGCGGCGGACCTGTAGGGGCGGGCGAGTTGCCAGCACGACGGTGACGGCGCTGTCCCACGGAGCGACGTGGCTGGATGATGGCGACGGAGTCACCGGAGTGAGGAAGTTGACTGGGTGCTTCCGTCAGAGCCGCATGACTGGTGAAGTGAGAACTGCGCGGGCGGCAACGCCGCAGCACGGGCCTTGCTGGTTCGGAGGTCGCAGGCTTTCTGCGTTTTCCGAGCGCCAGCGAGGCCCCTTCGCATTGTGGGCCCTCGGCCGGCGCTCCGCCCCGCCATCACTGTGCTGGCCCACGTTCACAAGCTTTGACACGAGGGAACCCGCACCGCATCGGGCACGCGGGCTGCGCCGGCGTGCCTACTGCGGTGTGGTCTTTGCTGTTGCAAATCGTGTGAAGCTCACGCACGGGCACCCGATGCGTGGGGTGAACATGCCGCCTCATACGCTGACCCCGACCTTCGGCCTGCCACCCTCACAAGATTTGGTACGGGGAAAACCGCAGGGCGGCAGGCGCTCGGGTCTTGCCTGCCGGCCTGATGCCACGCCGCTTCTGCTGTTTCACGTCTTGTGAGGCTCACTCCACGACCCAGTGCACAACCGAGGCACCTGCATGTGCGGTGCCGCTCCCCGGAAGAGTTCCACATGCAGCGATCGGCCGGGGTGTCGTCGCACCCCGGCCGATCTCGGTTGGGTTCAGGCTCAGCCCCGTACTCCTTCCCCGGCCTTGCTGGTTCGGTACGGGGCGAGGCGGTCAGCATCTCGCGGAGATCGTCGTAATAAGGCATCAGTCGTTGCGCCTCATCGAGGTCCTTCCAGCTCACTTGCCGAACGTCGCTGAGAAGGTCGGCTCCCAGCGTACCGCCCACGATTTCGCCGCGGAACGTGACGAAGAGATCGTGCGTCTGGCCCAGGCGTTCGCTGACATGCACAACGGGTCCGATGCACGCTTCCAGCCCCGTCTCCTCCAGGGCTTCCCGCCGAGCGGTTTCCGCGAGGCTCTCACCCGGCTCTCGCCCCCCGCCGGGGAGGCTCCAGGAACCGTGGTCGTTGAGCACCATCAGAACTCGCTCGGTGTTGCGATCGTAGATGAGCACGTACGCCACGTCGACCCGCCGTCTGCCAGGTTGGTTCACGCCGAAGGCCTCCCCCAACGTAGCAGCGCTAACTCCGGCGGAGAAGCAGCGGCGTGGGTTCCGGAGTGATGGGGGGTTGCGGCGACCGATGCGCGCTGTGGATTACCTACTCGCACTCGAGCGGTTCGACGTCGTTACGTCCTGCCATGACTCGCTCCGGGCCGCCTCCGCCACCGCCAGGGCGTTCGCGCCGGCCTCCAGCGGCGCCAGCGGTTCGCCGGCGCCCGCTGCCGCTCTGCGCAGTTGCATGAAGCCCCGGCGGACCATCTCGCGGTACAGAGGTTCGCCGCCCTCCAGATGGATGTCAACCCGGACCCGGTTGTCGCCGAGGGGGAGGACCAGCAGCGTCGGGCCAGCGGGTGCCTGGCCGGCCAGCGTGCGATTCCCTGATGAGTTGACTGGCCCGGCCTGTTCGGCCGCCGCACGCCCGGCCGGGTCGTGCCCCCGCGGTGCAACCCCCGCACCCGTCCGCACGGCCGGGTCACAGCCGAATGCAGTCAACTCCGCCCGCGCTATCTCCTCCAGCGCCCGAACAGCCTCGGGCGTGAGGCGAAGTTCGCCCGTGAGCCGCCGGGGGATCCAGTCGTCGATGCGGAGCCACCCCGCCGTGAAGCCCAGTTCTCGCACCTGGTGTTCGTCGGCAGACCGCACGAACCCGTGGTAGAAGCTGGCCACGAGGTGCCAGGGGCGTCCGGCGGCCGTTCCTTCGTACTCGACCACCGCCATCGCCCGGGCGGGCAGCCCCGTTCGGCGAGGGTGGGGCCACCCTGCCCCCCATGCTCGCAGCGGCCGGGCGCCCAGCACCCAGGCGGCCTCATCAAAGAAGTGGACGCCGTGCTCGATCAGTACGCCACCGCTCCGTCCGGGGTCCCAGAACCAGTGGTCGGTGGGAAGTTCCCCGCCGGCCCAGTTCTCGACGTGCCAGCGCTCGGGGAGGCCCAACAGCCCGGCCTGGTACCAGCGGCGCACGCAGTTGATGATCGGATTGGCCCGCATTACGAAGTTCATCCCGGCGGCCACGCCCCGTTCCCGCGCCAGGGCGGCGAGTGCCTGCAGCCGTTCGGCGGAGAGCGCCCCCGGCTTTTCCAGGAACAGGGCCTTTCCCGCCTCAACCGCGGCTTGCGCCACCTGCGGCTGCAGGTCGGGCGGTGTGGCCACCAGGACGACATCGACGTCGGCGCGACGGGCCAGCTCCAGCAGATCCGATGTGGCGTCAGGGGCGCCGGGTGCCAGGCCGGCCTCCTCCCGGGCCCGCCGCCACGCCGCCAGCGCCGCGGCCCGGCTGACGTCGCTGCGGGCTGAGACCCCGGCCAGTTCCACGTCCGGCAGCGGCGCCAGGGCGGTCAGCACGAACCGTCCAAACGCCCCGGCGCCGGCCAGCCCCAGGCGCCAGGGGTGCCCCCCGGCCCCCGCAACGACAGGCGTCTTCGCACTGGAGGCGGCACCCCACGGGTGGTCCGTCACCGCCATTCCACCGGCCCCAGTTCCGGGAACCGACGCAGGGCGGCGGTCATCTCCGCCTTCGCCCGCTCGAGGTCGGCATCGGTGCGCCCCTCGCAGCGGAGCACCAGAACCGGCTGCGTGTTGGACGCCCGCACCAGCCCCCACCCGCCGGGGAAGAGCACGCGGGCGCCGTCCACCGTCAGGACCTCGTAGCGGCCCCGGAAATGCTCTCGCACCCCTTCGACCACCGTGGCCTTCAACTCCTCGGGGCACGCCACCCGCACCTCCGGGGTGGAGGGGTAGCGGGGCACGTCGGCCCACAGGGCGGAGAGCGGGCGGTCGCTGCGGCTCACGATCCGGCACAGGCGGGCGCCGGCGTAGAGCGCGTCGTCGAAGCCGTAGTACTCATCCCGGAAAAAGAGGTGGCCGGACATTTCGCCTGCGAAGGGGCTGCCCAGCTCCCGCAGGCTTTTCTTGATGTACGAGTGGCCGGTGCGGTGGAAGAGCGGCTTCCCGCCCAGGCGCTCGATCTCCTCCACCAGGGCCTGCGAGCACTTGACCTCCACCAGCGCAGTGGCGCCGGGGTAGCGGGGGATGATCTCCCGCCAGAAGAGGATCATGAGCTGGTCGCCCCACAGGATCTGCCCCTGGTCGTCCACGACGCCGAGGCGGTCGCCGTCGCCGTCGAACGCGAGGCCCAAGTCCGCGCCGGTCTCCCGGACGGTGCGGATGAGGTCCACCAGGTTCTCGGGCCGCACCGGGTCCGGGTGGTGGTTCGGAAACGTGGGATCAGACTCGCAGTAGAGCGGGATCACCTCGCAGCCCAGGGCCCGGAACAGCTCCGGGACGATGGGGCCGGCGGTTCCGTTGCCGGCGTCGACCACCACCTTGAGGGGACGGTCGAGCGCCACCCGGCCGGCGATCATCTCGCAGTACGCGGGGATGGGGTTGGCGTGGCGTACCCGGCCGGCCCGGGCGGCGGGCTGCACGCCCGTGCCCGACCTGGCAGCGGCAGCAGAAGCAGGTGCTGCCGGGACCGGTTCCGCAGCGGCAGCCACCGTCGTGGCTGTTTCAGCCGGGACTCCCGCTGCGGCTGTCCCCGTCGGGGTCGCGCCCCGAAGAACCCCGGATGCCGCCGCCGCAGCCCCGGCGGCGACAGACACGGCCCGCCGGCGGAGGTCCTGGATTGCCTCGCCGTACAGCGTGCCCGGGCCCAGGCAGAGCTTGAACCCGTTCTCGTCGGCCGGGTTGTGGCTGGCGGTGATCATCACGGCTGGTTCGATGCCGTAGAACTCGCGGGCCCAGTAGAGCACGGGCGTTACCACCTGGCCGATGTCGAGCACGTCGAGCCCTTCGGCCGTGATCCCCTCGATCAGGGCCCGGGCCAGGGCCGGCGAGGAGGTGCGGTTGTCCCGGCCGACCAGGACCTCCCGGAAGCCCTGCTCGCGGGCCATCCCGGCGAACGCCCTGCCCACGAGGCGCGCAGTCTCATCAGTCAGGGTCTGCCCGTATACACCGCGGATGTCGTACTCACGAAAGATCACGTCCGGCACTGCGGTGGTAATCTCTGTCATGCCCATCACCTCGCAGCCGAAATGGCGGCCGCAGGCCGATTGAGCCCGTACGCCGCGATGAGCCACGCCAGGGTCGACTCGGCCCCCTGGTTCCGGTTGACCCCGTGCTCGCTCAGGCCGTCATGGCAACCCCCCGTCTCGGGGTCCAGCAGCGGCAGCCCCAGCGCGTTGCGGCCTGTGAACCAGCGGGCCACGTCCACGGCCAGGTTGTGCCACGACCGGTCGCCGGTGAGGTAGGCCGCCTCCTGGCACGCCAGGACCATCGAGGCCGCCTCCACCGGCTGCTGGTCGAAGTCGGCCCGCAGGCCGCCCTTCACGTACCAGCCCTGGTTGCCGATCGGCCAGAAGACGCCGCCGCGGAAGGTGACCTCGGCCAGG
>Ga0134099_1001441_pt1 | contig 22572 bp, 39 predicted proteins | sample 10_taG_2_FD_105482 | JGI IMG/M metagenome (GOLD analysis project Ga0134099, IMG submission 105482) | Switchgrass degrading microbial communities from high solid loading bioreactors in New Hampshire, USA - 10_41_5_180_A2 metaG | ecosystem: Engineered > Bioreactor > Semi-continuous > Anaerobic >...
CTGCATGCTATGGCTTAAAGCTATACATAAGAATGGCAGATGACCATACTTGATCATCTGCCAATAATTCATAGGTTACTTCATTTTACTTGGTTAACCCCAACATTTGACGTAGAGCCAAAAAACCGCCAAAGGTATCTAACCCAATGACGGTTGTGCGCTTGTAGAAAGCAAACTTTGTATTTGTAAACAAACCCGATTGTAAATAAACAGCGCATTATCTCTTTGAGAATTGCGGCGCTCTTCTTGCCTTTTTGAGACCGTATTTCTTTCTTTCCTTCATCCTTGGATCTCTTGTGAGGAAACCCGCTTTTTTCAACACAGGCCTGAGCCCTTCATCAGCTTTTAACAAAGCCCTTGCGATGCCATGCCTGATGGCTCCGGCCTGGCCGGTGAAACCGCCTCCCGCAACCTTGCAAATTACGTCAAACTTGCTGGCCGTATCGGTAAGCACCAAGGGCTGCTTTACTATAACCTTTAATGTTTCCAAGCCAAAATAATCATCAAGACTTCTATCATTAATTATAACTTTCCCGTCTCCGGGAACAAGCCTTACTCTCGCTACAGATTTCTTTCTCCTGCCAGTGCCGTAGTATTGAACCTTTGCCATAACTCCCTAGTCCTCCCCTCGCATTAAATGTTTAAATCCAGCTTTTCGGGCTTCTGAGCCTGATGGTTGTGCTCGCTGCCCCTGTATACCTTGAGTTTCCTGAACATTGCCCTTCCAAGGCTGTTCTTCGGAAGCATGCCTTTTATCGCGAGCTCAACAGCCTTCTCAGGTTTATTAGCCAAGAAGTGCCTGTACTTGATTTCCTTCAGTCCTCCCGGCCAGCCCGTATGGTACCTGTAAAGCTTCTGGTCGAGTTTTTTACCTGTCAAAACAACCTTGTCGGCGTTTATAACGATAACATGGTCACCTGTATCCACATGGGGAGTATAGGTGGGTTTGTGTTTCCCTCTCAATATCTTGGCCACTTCACTTGCCAGCCTTCCCAAGGGCTTTCCTTCCGCGTCAACTACGTACCACTTCCTCTTAACTTCTTCGGCCTTTGCCATAAAAGTCTTCATGGAACTTATTAACCTCCTTAATCAACTGGTCTCCATTTATTAAAATCTCAGTTCAAGTCTCAAAACCATCATGAACCAAATTTTTCGACACTTTAACATTTTAATATAGGTTCATGATATATGTCAAGTATAAATTACTGAATTTTTAATTTATCTCTTGATTGCTCTCTTTTTTTTCTATATCATCCTCATTTCTCTCTCATAATCGTCCGCCATTTCATTTTTTATTCAACAGAAAGCTGTGACCCAGCCCTCTTCAATAATACACCTCTACGAGATAAAGGCCGTGGGCAGGTGCAGTCTTTCCCGCCTTTGACCTGTCGCATCCCCCGATAATCTCAGGAATGCTTTGGGCAGAAATTTTGCCGGCACCAACCTCTACAAGGGTACCTGCAATAATCCTCACCATATTATATAAAAATCCGTCGCCGGCTATCTCGAATTTTATGATCTCTTCTTTTCTCTCCAGCGAAACATGAAAAATTGTCCTTTTTGAGGTTTTTACACCGCTACCTGCGGCTCTGAAAGCTGAAAAATCATGGGTGCCCATAAAATATTGTGAAGCTTTCTGCATGGCTTCAAAATCCAGCGGGTAAGACACGTGATAGGCCCTGTTCCTCAAAAGGGCTGACGGCTGGGGTGAGTTGTAAATCAAATACATGTATTTCTTTCCTTTGGCAGAATACCGGGCATGGAAATGGGAATCCACTTCCTCGGACTTCTTTACCACTATATCATCAGGCAGCATGCTGTTTAATGCATAAGAAAATCTTTCGGGGGGGATGGAGGACGATGTCTGGAAATTTGCTACCTGGCCCAGAGCATGGACTCCCGCATCAGTCCTGCTGGAACCTATAAGGCGGCATTTATCTCCCGTGAGCCTGTTTAAGGCATCCTGCATGACATCCTGAATCCCTCTGGCATTCACCTGGCTCTGCCAGCCGTGATAATTCGTGCCGTCATATTCGATTATAAGCTTTATATTTCTCATGAGATTCCAACCCGCCTGTAGCCTTACTCCTTTAAACCCAACTACATATACTCCAAATATAAAATTGCCGCAACTAAAACTACCATAATAATTGTAATTTCCAAGTCAACTTTCGTCAGCTTCAGCTGTTTCATCCTCGTTCTTCCCACGCTTCCCCTGTAGCACCTGGCCTCCATTGCGGTGGCCAGCTCTTCCGCCCTTCTGAAAGCGCTTATGAACAGAGGCACAAGTACAGGTATGAAGCTTTTCGCCCTCTGCATCAGGTTTCCTGTGTCAAAGTCCGCTCCCCTGGCTGCCTGAGCTTTCATTATCTTGTCGGTCTCCTCAAGCAAAGTGGGAATAAATCTCAACGCGATGGTCATCATCATCGCAATCTCATGGGCGGGAACACCGACAACTCTCAAGGGCTCCATCAGCTTCTCCAACCCATCGGTCAAAAGGATAGGCGTCGTTGTCAAGGTGAGCAGTGAAGCGCCTACAATAAGGAGAGACAATCTTAAAGCCATTTTGACTGCAAGGGATACTCCTTCATAGGTAACACGCAAAAATCCGATTTCAAAAATAGGCGTCCCTGCCGTAGTGAATATATTTATTGCAGCGGCAAAAACCACAATTGCTACCACAGGCTTTAGCCCTTTCAGGGTATACCTTACAGGTACGTTGGAGCTCACGACGGCCAGCAGGGTAAACAAAGTAATTATTAAAAAGCCCATATATGTTTTTACGAGAAAAACAACAACCATATATAAAAGGGTGAGAATTATTTTAACTCTGGGGTCAGCCCTATGAAGAAGCGAATCGCCGGGAAAATACTGCCCTAAGGTAATATCTTTAAGCATTGCTCTTTCTCCTTAATATTTTTATGAGTTCGGCCTTAGCCTCTTTTACGGTAAACACATCTTCCCTTATTTCGGGTACCACTCTCTTTAACCTTTTCATCAGATAAGTAATCTGCGGCACAGAGAGCCCTATGCTTTCCAGCCTTTCTGCATTCTTAAATACCTCCCTCACAGGCCCATCCATTTCTATAGTTCCGTCATTCATCACAATCACCCTGTCCACAAGCCTCGCCACGTCTTCCATGCTGTGGGAAACCAATATAATTGTCATCCCCCTGTCCTCATGGAGTTTTGTAATCAGACTATATATTTCATCTCTGCCTCTGGGGTCCAAACCCGCCGTAGGTTCATCAAGCACCAAAATGCCGGGATTCATCACAAGCACCCCTGCAATGGCGACCCTCCTTTTCTGTCCTCCCGAAAGCTCAAAGGGCGACTTTTCCAATATGCTTTTATCCAGCCCTACCGCTTCAATGGCCTTATTAACACGTACCTCAATATCCTCTTGACGCATGCCCTGCTTTAATAAGCCAAAGGCCACATCCTTATAAACGGTCTCCTCAAAAAGCTGGTGCTCAGGATACTGGAACACTATACCCACCTGTCTGCGCAGCTCTTTAAGATCCTTGCCCTGAATATCGGTACCGTTGATCACCACTTTGCCTTCAGAGGGCTTTAAAAGCCCGTTAAAATGCTGAATGAGCGTTGACTTCCCTGAGCCTGTATGCCCTATAATACCTACAAATTCCCCATCTTCAATAGTTAAACTGACATTCTTCAAAGCCCTTTTTTCAAAAGGGCTTCCTTTCATGTATACATATGAAAGATTATCAACTATGATAGACATCCTTAACTCCCTGTCATTTTAGTCATTATTTTTAAATTTTATCACAAATCAAAACAAATGCAATGTACATCGGGCAGCCGGGCAAGTTTTTATTTCAGCACCATTTATTTTAGCCCTGTTTATAAAAAAATACCCCGACCCCCCTCGACAAACCTTGAAGCTCATGTATAATAAATACGTAAACAGGAACTTAAGCTTCAGTTTAACCTTGGATGTGGGATTATAGGACACCGGCGAAAGGATGGTCGCTAATGGGCGAGCATTATTATACTGAAAACCCTGTATCAGAGATAAAAGAAAAATTTTTTACCGAGACGATTAAAGGCATAACCCTTTCCTTCACGTCTGTCAGCGGAGTATTCGCTTTTGACCGGAAAATTGACAAAGCGTCGGAACTCCTGATCAAGACCTTCACGCCTACCGGCAGCTCTATATTGGATTTAGGCTGTGGCTACGGCGCCATAGGACTTTTTCTGAAAGCCATCTACCCGGAGCAGAATGTTTTTATGGTTGACATCAATAATCGGGCGGTGGACTACACAGCTGCCAACGCAGCCAGGAACAACCTTGCGGTAAATATATTAAAAAGCGATTTGTTTTCTGAGCTTGGTGACCAAAGCTTTGACGACATTGTATCAAACCCTCCTATTGCGGCAGGCAAAAGGCTGAATACCGAGCTGATAAACAAGGCCTTCGATCATTTAAATCCCAAGGGGGCTTTATGGCTTGTGGCTTTCCACAATAAGGGCGGAGCAAGCCTTAAAAAAATCATGGAATCCAGGTTTGGAAAGGCGGAGGACATGGCAAAAAGCGGCGGTATCAGGGTTTATAAGTCGGTTAAAGCGCATGGGCAGCCAGGAAGGCTATAAAGCCAGACGCCTGACAAGGTGCTCATAAGCCTCCTCCACATCCAGAACGTCCTGGGGAAACTCATATCCTTCCTTGTTAAGTTCATAAAACAGTTCGGTCACCTGGGGCACATCAAGGCCCAAACTCTTAACCTTGTCTACATTGTTAAACACTTCACGGGGAGTGCCGTCCATTAAAATGCGCCCTTTGTCCATTATCAGGACTCTGTCCGCCATGCTTGCTTCATCCATGTGGTGGGTTATGTGGACAATCGTTATTCCTTCTTCCTTGTTAAGCTTTTTCAGCACTTTCATAACCTCTTTCCTGCCGACGGGATCAAGCATTGAAGTCGCCTCATCAAGCACTATGCACTCCGGCTTCATGGCAAGTATGCCGGCTATTGCCACTCTTTGTTTCTGGCCTCCTGACAAAAGGTGGGGCGCATGCCTGGCAAATTCCTGTATCCCTACCGCCCGCATTGATTCGTCAACCCTCGCCCTTATTTCTTCGGGAGGAATCCCCAGATTCTCAGGACCGAAAGCAATATCCTCCTCAACGACGGTACCGACAATCTGATTGTCCGGGTTCTGGAATATCATTCCTGCTGAGCGCCTTATTTCCCAAATATTATTCTCATCTTGAGTCTTAAGGCCCTTTATATACACCACCCCCTTATTCGGGAGCAAAAGTGCATTTAAAAGCCTTGCAAATGTCGATTTGCCTGATCCGTTCCTTCCCAGCACCGCGACAAACTGTCCCTTGCCTATTTTCACATTTATTTCGGACAAGGCTTTGACCGGCTCTTCTCCCTCGTGATAGGGCTTATATGAAAAATCAACATTTTCTACTTCGATAATAAAATCCTTCATAGAGAGTTCTCCATAAAAATTATGGGATTCTGCTTGCATCAAATGAAGCCTAATCCCCGTTAATAGCTTTTAAACGTATCTTATCAAATTTGTATCCTGGACAATCCCTGCTAAGGGCCATCGGAAAAACATACCCTCTTTTCCCTCTTTCGACCCTTGTCGTCTGCCTCTTAGGGATTCCCCTCTGCAAATTCGCGGTATAGGAATTCCCATTTATATAAACTTTACAAATTCCTATACTCTCAAAACCGCAGAATCCGGTCCCCAGGTTATACCAGTTCCAGGATTGCCATCTCAGCCGCATCCCCTCTTCTGGGACCCAGCTTATATATCCTTGTATATCCGCCGTTTTTACCCTTATACTTAGGCGCTATTTCATCAAAAAGCTTGTCTGCAAGGTTAATGGTTTTACCTTCCGCATCCTTTACCCTGTACAGCCACCTTATGGCCTTCCTTCTGGCATGCAGCCTTGAAGGGCTGTCCACTGTCACCATTTCGGTCTTTTCTTCTCTTTCAACAACTTCATATTTTTTACCGTTTTTAGAAGTAACCGTCTTGGTTATCTTTTTACCTGTGCTGTCCACTTTTGCAGTGCTGATCTTTACCTGCTTGGAAGTAAAATTGTCAAGCTCTTTAACAGCCATGGCTATAAGACTTTCAGCTATATTTTTAACTTCCTTAGCTCTTGCTTCGGTAGTTTCAATCCTGCCATTCTGGAATAAAGATGTTACAAGGCCTTTTAGCACTGCTTTTCTTTGATCGGTAGCACGTCCAAGCTTTCTTTGTACCGGCATTGCCATACCTCCCTTACCTTAATTATAAAGTCAATCTTCGCTAGGGGCCAGTGAAAGCCCTAAAGCATGCAGCTTTTGCAGGACTTCTTCAAGGGACTTCCTACCAAGGTTTCTAACCTTCATCATGTCCTCTTCAGTCCTGTTGGTCAGATCTTCAACAGTATTAATGCCAGCTCTCTTAAGACAATTGTATGACCTTACCGACAGGTCAAGCTCTTCAATCGTCATCTCAAGAACCTTTTCTTTCTTAGTCTCCTCTTTTTCCACCATGATTTCGGTATGTTTAGCATGGTCGGACAAATCTATAAAGAGATTCAAATGTTCGCTTAAAATTTTGGCGCCAAGGCTAATGGCTTCGTCCGGTTTTATGCTTCCATTCGTCCACACTTCCAGCGTCAACTTGTCATAGTCGGTAACCTGTCCGACACGCGTGTTTTCCACAGTATAGTTAACCTTCTTTACAGGCGTGTAAATGGAATCCACCGGAATGATACCTATGGGCTGGCCCGGTTGCTTGTTCTTTTCCGCAGGCACATAGCCCCTTCCCTTGTTCAACACCATCTCCATGTAGAACCTGTGGTCGCCGTTAAGGGTGGCGATGTGCAAGTCAGGGTTCAGTATTTCCACATCGGCATCAGCTTTAATATCGCCTGCGGTCACAGGGCCTTCGCCATCCGCATCGATATAAACCACTTTCGGTCCATCACAGTGAAGCTTTGCAGACAGCCCCTTGATGTTCAGGATTATTTCCGTAACATCTTCGACTACCCCAGGTATGGTTGAAAACTCATGAAGGACGCCGTCAATCTTTATGGAAGTAACGGATACTCCCGGTAAAGATGAGAGCAATATCCGCCTTAGGGAATTCCCTAAAGTAATCCCATATCCTCTTTCAAGAGGCTCCACTACAAACTTACCGTAAGTATTATCTTCGTTAGCCTCGACACATTCGATTTTCGGTTTTTCTATTTCAATCAACTATATAACCCTCCCTTAACAAACTTTTTCGATTAATTTGAGGGCAACTGACTCATTTCTTTGCTTGTATCGTTTTTCTATCTTAAACTAATCCATAAATTGCACTTATAGTGTATGGCCCACAGAATCCAGTCTTTTATGCTATTAAGCTCAATACTGCCAAGCCATTATTTGGAATAAAGCTCTACTATAAGATGCTCTTTGATTGGCAGATCAATGTCTTCCCTTTCAGGAAGCGAAACCACTTTACCGGTCAGGTTTTCAGCATCAAATTCCAACCATTTGGGAACCACTTTACCGCCGGCTATTTCGATTATGCTTTTCATTTTTTCGGAATTCTTGAACTTATCCCTTACTGCCACCACATCCCCTGCTTTAAGCAGATAAGAGGGTATATCTACTTTTTGTCCGTTAACGGTAAAATGTCCGTGCCTTACCAGCTGCCTTGCCTCAGGTCTTGATGTAGCCAGTCCAAGCCTGTACACTACATTATCAAGCCTGCTTTCAAGTATCTGGAGAAGGTTTTCGCCGGTTATGCCTTTCCTTTTAACAGCCATTTCAAAGTATCTTCTGAACTGGCTTTCAAGGACACCGTAAAACCTTCTTGCTTTCTGTTTTTCACGGAGCTGGAGCCCATATTCGGATAATTTCTTCTTCTGCTGTCCGTGCTGTCCGGGAGCGTAAACTCTTCTTGTAACTGAACACTTATTTGTATAGCACCTTTCGCCTTTCAAGAACAGCTTTTCTCCTTCTCTGCGGCAAAGCCTGCAAACTGCATCCGTATATCTTGCCATCTATTCTAGCACCTCCATATTCCTATACTCTTCTTCTCTTCGGCGGCCTACAACCGTTGTGGGGAATAGGCGTAACATCCTTAATGAGGCTGACCTCAAGCCCTGCAGCCTGTAAAGCCCTGATGGCGGCTTCCCTGCCTGCTCCGGGTCCTTTTACATAAACCTCTACAGTCTTCAAGCCGTGCTCCATTGCAGCCTTTGCAGCAGCCTCCGCAGCCATTTGAGCGGCAAAGGGAGTGCTCTTCCTGGATCCTCTGAAACCAAGGCCACCTGCGCTTGCCCAGGATATCGCATTTCCAGCCGTGTCTGTCAGTGTTACTATAGTATTATTAAATGTTGAACGGATATGCGCAGCACCACGTTCAATATTCTTACGTTCTTTTCTCTTTCTGGTAACTTTTTTTGCACCAGCAGTCTTTGCAGCCATTTTACGCATCAACCTCCTTTATCATTTCTTTCTCTGAACTCCTACGGTTTTCTTCGGACCCTTCCTGGTCCTGGCATTAGTCTTTGTCCTTTGTCCTCTCACGGGAAGACCCAGCCTGTGCCTTCTTCCCCTATAACAGCCTATTTCAATCAACCTTTTGATATTTAACGATATCTCTCTCCTCAAATCTCCCTCTACTTTATATTCCTTTTCGATAACTTCCCTGAGCCTGCTTATCTCATCATCCGTCAAGTCCCTAACCCTTGTATCAGGGTTTACGCCCGTTTTGGCTAAAATTTCATTTGACAAAGCTCTTCCAATCCCGAAGATATAAGTCAATCCAATCTCTACCCGTTTGTCTCTGGGCAAGTCAACGCCGGCAATACGAGCCATCTTATTCAACACCTCCAAAATTTAACTGTTGCCAAGTCATCCTTTAAAATTTCCAAGCTACAAATTTATTTATCAATTAACATCACGGGACATGATTTTCATCATGCAGCCGCTTCCCTGATGTAATTTTTGGAATAATATAAATTGGCAATGGACAATGGACAATAAAACAACTGCTTAAATAATTATCAATTGTCAACTGTCCATTGTCAACTGTTTTTAGCCCTGTCTCTGCTTATGCTTTGGATTCTCGCAGATAACCATCAGCTTGCCTTTTCTTTTTATAATTTTGCACTTCTCGCAAATTGTCTTAATAGACGGTTTAACTTTCATAACCAGCCCTCCTTAAGGTTTACTTTGCTCTCCACGTTATTCTGCCGCGTGTCAGGTCATACGGAGAGAGCTCTATAGTCACTCTGTCCCCCGGTAATATCCTGATAAAGTTCATCCTCAGTTTACCTGATATGTGTGCCAGGACTTTATGTCCATTCTCAAGCTCGACCTGGAACATAGCATTTGGCAATGCTTCAATTACAGTACCCTCAACTTCAATGACATCTTCTTTAGACAAAACTCAAACCTCCTCCTTTACGCCGTTACCCCCTAGTTTATTTTCATAAGCCATCAGGGCTTTTCTTATTTCAGAATTTGTTACTTTCTGATTGTTTTTTAGCTTTTCGCCCAATGAACCTATAACTGTTCCGGTAAGTTCAAGATGTTTTATTTTTTTCTTTTTAGGTTTTTCCACCCTTCTAAGATCGCCGTCGGACACCAGCACATATGATTCATTTACAATCCCTATTACGACCAACTTCCTGCCGCTGTCCCGGCCTGCCTTAGAATACACCAACTCACCTAAGGTTACATTCAAAAAACTCACCTCATGCCAAAATCAGATAACAGCCCTCAGAAATCCGAAAACTATAGTCTTTTTTACACTATATCTGTTTTCCGGTCTCTGCTTCCTGCTCCTGTACTTCAATTGAGTTTTGTCATAATAATTGGTTCTCCGTCAGTAACTGCAATTGTATTCTCGTAATGGGCCGACAAACTGCCGTCTGCAGTTACTACAGTCCATTTATTATCAAGCAGCTTCACGTGGTACTTACCTTGGTTTACCATAGGTTCTATCGCTAGCGTCATTCCAGGTTCAAGGCGCGGACCTCTCTCTCTGGTGCGGTAGTTTGGCACCTGCGGGGGCTCATGCATCTCCCTGCCGATACCGTGTCCCACGTATTCACGTACAACAGAATATCCGTGCTTTTCAACATAATCCTGTATCGCTGCGGATATGTCTATGATCCTGTTGCCTTTGACAGCATGCTTTATTCCCTCATAGAAACTTTCTGTAGTGACTCTAATAAGCCTATCAGCTTCCTCTGATATCTTACCTACCGGAAATGTCCTTGCGGCATCGGAGTGATAGCCGTTCAAGCACACGCCAATATCTATACTAATAATATCACCACTTTTTAATACTCTTAAACCCGGTATCCCATGCACTACCTCATTATTCACAGAAGTGCAAATGCTTGCGGGATAATCTATAGCGCCGCTCAGGCCCCGATATCCTTTAAAGGACGGGATAGCGCCATTTTTCCTGATGAACTCTTCTGCAATCCTGTCAAGTTCCAAAGTTGTCACACCAGGTTTAATGGCCTCTCTTATCTTTTCATGAGCAATGGCAACCAATTCTCCGGCTTTTCTCATCAATTCAATTTCCGAGCTTGATTTTATTGAAATCATCTGCTATACACCCAAAGCTTTCAAAATTTCCCTTGTGGTATCCTGGATGTTCTCACAACCCTTTACCGCCAGGAGCTTGCCTTTTTCCCTGTAATATTCTATAAGGGGTTCCGTCTGCTCATGATAGGCCTTCAGCCTGTTGATAACCGTCTCCTCTCTGTCATCCTCTCTCTGGATAACGGCTGAGCCGCACCCGTCGCAAATCCCTTCCTGCTTCGGGGGATTATACACTATGTGGTAGCTTTTCCCGCAAACCGGGCAAACTCTTCTTCCGGACAAACGCTTAATTATTTCACTGTCAGGGACGTGGATGTCTATTACATAATCAAGCTCAACGCCCATGCTTTTAAGGGCTTCTTCCAGGTACTCAGCCTGCGGTATCGTCCTGGGAAAGCCATCCAGTATAAATCCTTTTTCGCAATCCGGCTGCCCAATCCTGTCCTTTACGATCCCTACAGTGATTTCGTCCGGTACAAGGGCGCCCCTGTCGATGTATTCCTTAGCTTTTTTCCCGAGCTCCGTGCCATTTTTGATATTGCTCCTAAAAATATCTCCCGTCGACACGTGGGGTATGTTAAATTTCTCGACCAACACCGCCGCCTGAGTACCTTTTCCCGCTCCTGGCGCACCAAGTAAAATCAGCCTCATAATGATCCTCCAACCAATCAACTAACTATTCCAGAAACCCTTTATAGTGCCTCATGATCATCTGTGACTCAATCTGCTTCACAGTCTCCAGGGCAACACCTACAAGTATCAATACAGCCGTGCCACCGAACCACAAACCGCTAATTCCAGTTATCATTCCCAGAATGTTCGGGAAAATGGTAACAGCCGCAAGGAAAAATCCTCCAAACCACGTTATCCTGTTCAGTACCTTTGCTATATAATCGGAAGTCGGTTTCCCGGGCCTCAGTCCGGGAATAAAACCGCCGTTCTTCTTCATATTGTTGGCGATCTCTACAGGATTAAACTGTATTACGGAATAGAAGAATGTGAAGAATATTATAAGCAGCGCATAAACTATAGCATATCCTATTCCGCTTTGAGCATTCTTAAACCATAATACAATAGGGTGTGTTGATGTCGGTGCTACAAAGGAAATTATCGTGGAAGGAAAGGCCATGATGGACATGGCGAATATGATGGGTATAACGCCTGCCAGATTAACCTTAATAGGCAAGTGGGTGCTCTGACCGCCGTACATCTTCCTTCCGACAACCCTTTTGGCGTACTGTATAGGAATTCTTCTTTCAGCCTGCTGTACCCATATGACCGCTGCTATGACAGCAACAAAAACCAAGAGTATCAGCAATATCGAGATTATTCCTACAACTCCCGTACCTAATTGTTTCGAAACATAGAGGTTGTATAAAGTTGCCGCCCCCTGTGGGCCTCTTGAAACGATACCTGCAAAAATTATAAGGGAAATACCGTTTCCTATGCCGTATTCGGTGATCTGCTCGCCAAGCCACATCAAAAACGCGGTACCTGCAGTGAAAGTCAAGGTTACGGTAATAAAACTAAGGACGCCTCTGTTAAGTATCGCATTTCTCATACCGAAGTACAACCCTGTTGCCTGTAAAAATCCCAGTACTACAGTCCCATATCTTACATACTGCTGTATGATCTTTCTGCCTTCCTCGCCTTCCTTCTGCAACTGTTCAAGCTTTGGTATCGCTACTGTGAGCAGCTGCATTATAATTGACGAGTTGATATATGGCGTAATGCTCATTGCAAATATTGTGGCAAGCTTAAAAGCACCTCCGGTTACAATGTCAAGGAAACCGAAAAGTGTCCCGCCGCCTTCAATGAGCCTTCTAAACTCATCAGGATTTAAGCCAGGGACAGGTATGTGGGAACCTATCCTGTAAACAATAAGCATGGCTATGGTGAACAATATTCTTTTCCGCAAGTCGGGTATCTTCCAGGCATTCCTGAGGGTCTCAAACATTCCTCCCATTTTTATACCACCTCGACCTTTCCTCCTGCAGCCTCTATCTTTTCTGAAGCCGTCTTGGTAAATTTAGCAGCTTGTACTGTAAGCTTCTTGGTTAAATTCCCATTACCTAAGATAACAACCCCATCATTAATCTTTTTGATTATCCCTTTTTCTTTCAAAGCTTCTGCTGTTACTGTTGCCCCGTCATCAAATACATTCAGTTTTGAAACATTTACTTCAGTATACACCTTTGCAAATATTTTATTGTTGAATCCTCTCTTAGGAACTCTCCTGTAAAGAGGCATTTGTCCGCCTTCAAAGCCTGGCCTTACTCCACCGCCGGCACGGGCATTCTGCCCTTTGTGACCTCTTCCGGCTGTCTTGCCGTTACCGGAGCCATGACCTCTGCCTTTTCTCATAGGAGCCTTTTTTGCACCTGGCGCAGGCTGTAATTCATACAGTTTCACCGATTACACCTCCCTTAAACCTCTTCTACCGATACGAGATGCGAAACTTTATTTATCATACCCCTTATTTGAGGAGTATCATTATGTTCCACAACACTTCTTATTTTTCTCAAGCCAAGGGCCCTAACTGTAGCCACTTGATCCTCCTTGGCTTTATTTATACTCTTTACCAGAGTTATTCTTAGCTTTGCCACCGAAGTTACCTCCTAACCCAGTATTTCTTCTACGGTTTTACCACGAAGCTTTGCTACCTCTTCAGCAGTTTTCAACTGAGAAAGTCCTTGAATGGTCGCATGCACCATATTTATAGGATTGTTGGACCCGAGTGACTTTGTCCTTATATCACGTATCCCGGCCAGCTCAAGCACCGCTCTTACAGGACCGCCTGCTATAACTCCGGTACCTTGGCCCGCAGGCTTTAACAAAACCTTGCCTGCACCATATTCCCCGATCACTTCATGTGGGATTGTGGTGTCAACCATGGGCACCTTGATCAGATTTTTCTTCGCATCATCAATCCCTTTTCTTATCGCATCTGGAATTTCAGCAGCTTTTCCGATTCCGCTTCCAACGTGGCCGTTTTCATCTCCCACGACTACAAGAGCACTAAAACGGAAATTTCTACCACCTTTTACAACTTTAGTCACACGTCCTATATTTACTACTTTTTCTTTAAGATCTAACGTACTAGCATCTATCCGTTGCAAATTTTTCTCCCTCCTTCTACTAAAATTCCAATCCTGCTTCTCTCGCAGCTTCTGCAAGTTCCTTAACCCGGCCGTGGTATATATAACCGCCCCTATCGAATACTACCTTCTTTATCCCTTTATCAATTGCCTTTTGAGCAATTAATTTTCCAACTTCTCTGGCAGCTTCCTTATTCCCGCCGTTTTTCAGCTTTCCCCTCAAAGCCTCATCCAGAGTCGAAGCTGCTACCAGGGTATGCCCTTTTGTGTCGTCAATTATCTGGGCATAAATGTTGTTAAGACTCCTGAAAACATTCAATCTCGGACGCTCCGGCGTACCTTTAATTTTCTTGCGCACCCTTGCATGCTTCCTAAGCCTTACCTTATTTGAATTAGGCTTGTTAATCATATGCTTTCAACTCCTTCCTACTTCTTGCCTTTGGCTCCTGCCTTACCTTCCTTGAGCCTGATCACTTCATTCTCGTATTTTATGCCTTTCCCTTTATAGACCTCAGGCTCCCTCTTTGCCCTTATCTTGGCAGCAAATTCGCCAACCGCCTGCTTGTCAATCCCCTTAACAATTATTTTGTTGGGTGCGGGAACATCTATAGTTATTCCTTCAGGTTCGTCCATTTCTACAGGATGTGAATACCCTAAAGTAAGAACGAGTTTTTTACCCTGTTTTTGTGCCCTGTAACCAACTCCGTTGATCTCAAGGCCCTTTTCAAATCCCTTGGTGACGCCTTCAACCATATTGTTTATAAGCGTTCTTGTCAAACCGTGGAGGGACTTGTGAATTTTTTCATCAGAAGGCCTCTGGACCAATACCTTCCCATCCTCAACCTTTATTATCATATCCTTATGGAACTCTTTTGTCAAAGCCCCTTTTGGACCTTTAACGGTTACCGTGTTATTTTCTCCAATTTTTACATCTACACCTTTCGGTATTTCAATAGGCAATTTCCCTATCCTTGACATCTACTGCACCTCCTGTTCTTTACATTACGAGCGTTCAAACGCCCCTTTCAGAAACATGTCATCCAGCCTGCTTACCATACAAAAGCTAGCACTTCTCCTCCAACACCTTCTGCCCTTGCCTTCTTATCCGTCATAACTCCCTTAGATGTGGATACGATGGCAATCCCAAGGCCGCCAAGCACCTTGGGGAGTTGATCCTTTGGCGCAAATACCCTGAGCCCCGGCTTGCTTATCCTTTTAATGCCGGTTATGACGCTCTGCTTGTTCGCCGTATATTTCAACGTAATTCTGATAATACCCTGTTTCCCGTCATCTATCAATTCCATATTTTTAATATATCCTTCATCCAACAATATCTGCGCTATTGCCTTCTTGAGGTTTGAAGCCGGTATATCAACAGACTCATGCTTAGCGGAACTAGCATTCCTTATTCTGGTTAACATATCAGCGATAGCGTCTGTTACTTGCATATGTGAAACCTCCTTTCGATGTTCGCATTACCAACTGGCCTTTTTGACTCCCGGTATCTGCCCCTTATAAGCCAGTACCCTGAAACACAAACGGCAAATGCCAAACTTTCTCATATACGCATGGGGCCTTCCACACAACTTGCACCTGTTATAGGCCCTTGTGCTGAACTTGGGTTTTCTCTGCTGTTTTATAATCATTGATTTTTTGGCCACGCTTTAATCCCTCCTTTTAACTCTGGCTAAACGGCATACCGAGAAGTTTTAAGAGCTCTTTCGCCTCTTCGTCAGTTTTTGCCGTAGTAACGAACACAATATCCATACCCCTAACTTTATCTACCTTATCATACTCTATTTCAGGAAATATCAGCTGTTCCCTTACGCCTATGGAATAATTACCCCTGCCGTCAAAGGAGTTGGGTGACACACCTCTAAAGTCCCTTACCCTCGGCAGCGCCACGTTAAAAAACTTGTCAACGAACTCGTACATCCTGTTTCCGCGGAGAGTGACTTTACAACCGATGCTCATTCCCTGCCTTACCTTAAAAGCCGCTACCGACTTTTTAGCCTTGGTAACTACAGGCCTCTGCCCGGTAATAGTAGCTAAATCATTTACAGCAGCATCTATAGCTTTAGGATTTTCCTTGGCCTCGCCAACTCCCATGTTGAGCACTACTTTCTCCAGTTTAGGTACTTGCATAGGGCTTTTATATTTAAACTTCGCCTGCATAGCCGGTATCACTTCATTAACATATTTGTCCTTAAGTCTAGCCATTTAATTATTAACCTCCCTTCGAAAAGAGTCTTACTTTTCCTGCTTGGCCTCTTTTATTACGTCTATTATTTCGTTGCACTTCTTGCACATCCTTACCTTCTGCCCGTTTTCAAGTATGCGCTTTGCTACCTTTGTAGGATTCTTGCACTTTTCACAAATAAGCATAACTTTAGAACTGTTAATGGGCGCTTCCTGATGTATTATTCCTCCCTGTTGGTACATATTTCTGGGTTTTTTATGTTTAGTGGTCATGTTGACTCCTTCAACCAGAACAGTCCCGTCAGAAGGGAATACGCTCAAAACCTTGCCTTTTTTCCCTTTGTCTTTGCCGGAGAGAACCAAAACCGTATCCCCTTTTTTTACATGAACCTTCTTCAGCAATTTAAGCCGCCTCCTCCCTTATAAAACTTCCGGTGCGAGGGACAAAATTTTCATAAAATCCTTATCCCTTAATTCTCTTGCAACAGGCCCGAATATACGCGTCCCTCTCGGGTTTTTGTCTTCTTTTATAATAACTGCTGCGTTTTCATCAAATTTTATATAAGATCCGTCCGCTCTCCTTACTCCTTTTTTAGAGCGCACTATTACACATTTAACAACATCGCCTTTTTTTACAACACCGCCGGGCGTTGCATTTTTTACTGAAGCAACCACTACATCACCAATATTCGCATATTTTCTCCAGGAGCCACCGAGCACTTTGATGCACATAAGCTCTTTAGCCCCAGTGTTGTCCGCTGATTTAAGCATTGTCTGAACCTGTATCATCCTTATACCTCCTTCCAGGCAGTAGTATTACTGGGCTCTCTCAATAATCTCAACAAGCCTCCATCTTTTCTCCTTGCTTAAAGGGCGAGTTTCCATGACTTTAACCCTGTCGCCCACCTTGCATTCATTGTTTTCGTCATGGGCTTTGAGCTTGTATGTCCTTTTGACTATCTTCTTATAAAGCGGATGCTTAACGCTTGTTTCTATAGCAACGACAATCGTCTTATCCATCTTGTCACTGACAACTTTTCCAACCCTTGTTTTCCTTAAGTTCCTTTCTGCCAATTGGATTACCTCCTTTCCGGTTGCTGCCGGTGTCATACTTATTTATCTATCCCCTTAAGCTCTCTTTCCCTCATGACCGTTTTCACACGGGCGATGGACTTCTTAACGTCCCTAAGCCTCATGGGGTTCTCAAGCTGGTTTGTAGCAAGCTGAAATCTCAACTTAAAAAGTTCAGATTTTAATTCATTTAATTCCTTCTGCAATTCAACTTGTGATTTCTCTCTGAGTTCACTAGCTTTCATTTGCTTCACCACCCATTTCTTTATCACGGGCAACAAATTTGCACTTTATCGGGAGCTTGTGCATTGCAAGCCTTAAAGCTTCTCTTGCAACCTCTTCCGGGACGCCCGCAATTTCAAATAATATTCTCCCAGGCTTAACCACCGCAACCCAGTATTCCGGCGATCCTTTACCGCTACCCATACGGGTTTCAGCAGGTTTCTTGGTAACCGGTTTGTCGGGGAATATCTTTATCCAAACCTGTCCGCCTCTCTTGATAAAACGAGTCATGGCAATCCTGGCAGCCTCTATCTGGTTGCTTGTTATCCAGCCCGGTTCCAAAGCCTGCAAACCATATTCACCGTTTGAAACAACGTTGCCTCTGGTTGCGATGCCTTTCATTCTGCCTCTTTGAACTTTTCTATATTTAACTCTTTTAGGCATTAACATTATCGTTCTCCTCCTTCCACCTTCTTTTCCCTTTTAACAGCAGGAAGAACCTCACCTTTATAAATCCATACCTTTACGCCGATCTTACCATAAGTCGTGTCTGCCTCGGCAAAACCATAATCTATATCAGCCCTTAGAGTCTGCAAAGGTATAGTACCTTCGTGGTAATGCTCGGTCCTTGCAATTTCAGCTCCGCCAAGTCTGCCTGAAACAGATGTCTTTATTCCTTTGGCACCAAGCTTCATGGCCCTTGACATCGCTTGCTTCATGGCTCTCCTGAAAGAAATTCTCTTTTCGAGCTGCGAAGCTATATTTTCTGCAACCAATTGGGCACTTAATTCAGGAACCTTAATTTCAGTGATATTGATAAGTATGTTCTTATTAGTTAATTTCTCCAGGTCTTTTCTGAGCTCTTCTATGCCGGTTCCGCCCTTGCCTATGACAAGACCGGGCTTCGCCGTGTGAATATTTACTTTAACCTTGTTGGCAGCCCTTTCTATTTCAATTCTGGATATACCGGAAATATAGAGCTTCTTCTTTATATAGTCCCTGATTTTTACATCTTCGATCAAAAACTCGCTGAAATTTTTGTCATTAGCATACCATTTTGTGTCCCAATCTTTTATGATACCTATCCTAAGCCCATGCGGGTTTACTTTCTGGCCCATCCTCCAACCTCCTTTTCTACTGCGCTCTTTCCTTCAAAACTACAGTTATGTGACTGGTCCTTTTTCTTATCCTGTTGGCTCTACCCTGAGCCCTGGGCATAATTCTTTTTAATGTGGGCCCCTGGTTGGCATACGCTTCGGCTACATACAGATTATCCCTGTTGAGTCCGTTGTTGTTTGAAGCGTTAGCTTCAGCAGACTTAAGCAGCTTGTATAAAACTTCTGAAGCTGCTTTGGGAGTATACCTCAATATACCGTAAGCTTCATCTATATCTTTGCCCTTAATTAAGTCGAGAACTATTTTAACTTTTCTGGCAGAGATCCGAGCATATCTCAATATTGCCCTTCCCTCATCCTTGCCTATACCCAGTATTTTCTTTTCTTTCTTAGTAAGCAGCGCGGGCTTCTTATATTTCCTGTGCTGTGAATTGTACACTTCCAGCAAATGTTCTTTATCTTTAAGAAGTTCTTCTTTTGACCTGACCTTCTTCTCCAACTGGAATTCCTCCTTTCATCTTACCGTTTCGAAGGCTTTTAATAAATTATTTCAAAGCAGTTGACCTTTCAGTATGATGTCCATGGCCTTTAAAGGTCCTTGTCGGAGCAAATTCTCCCAACTTATGTCCGACCATTTCTTCAGTTATATATACAGGTACATGTTTTCTTCCATCATGTACGGCTATTGTATGTCCAACCATCTGCGGGAAAATCGTGGATGCCCTTGACCATGTTTTTATTACTCTCTTTTCATTGGCTTTATTCATTTCTTCAATTTTCTTAAGAAGCTTCTCATTAACATACGGCCCTTTTTTCAACGACCTGCTCATTCAGCTTAATCCTCCTTCCCGGACGTAAAATTTCTAAATTATTTTACGTTTCTTCTCTTGATTATGAATTTATCCGAGCTGTTTTTCTTCTTCCTGGTCTTCAACCCCAGTGTAGGCTTACCCCAAGGCGTAACTGGGCTCGGCCTTCCGATGGGGGACTTGCCTTCGCCGCCGCCGTGCGGGTGATCTACAGGATTCATTACAACACCGCGGACCGTAGGCCTGATACCCATCCATCTCTTCCTGCCGGCTTTGCCGATTGAGATATTTTCATTATCAATGTTGCTGACCTGCCCTACGGTCGCCTTACAGTCCATCCTGATCATCCTGACTTCGCCGGAAGGAAGTCTCACCTGGGCATAATCATTTTCCTTAGCCATAAGCTGAGCTGCATTTCCGGCCGCTCTAACCAACTGGCCACCTTTTCCGGGTTTTAATTCGATATTATGAATCATGGTACCTACGGGTATATTAGCCAGCGGTAAAGCATTGCCGGGCTTTATATCCGCATTTTCACCTGACTCGACTATATCGCCTACGCTTAGGCCTACAGGCGCAATAATGTATCTTTTTTCACCATCTGCATAGTGAAGAAGCGCAATATTTGCAGTCCTGTTAGGATCATATTCAATAGCTGCCACTTTAGCTTTTATGCCGTCTTTATCCCTTTTGAAGTCTATAACTCTGTATTTCCTTTTAGCTCCGCCACCCTGGTGACGAACGGTAATCCTGCCATATGAGTTTCTTCCGCCTTTTTTCTTTAAAGGTTTCAATAAAGACTTTTCAGGTTCCTTTTTTGTTATCTCTTCAAAAGTCGAAACCGTCATAAACCTTCTTGCGGGAGAAGTAGGATTATATTTTTTTAATGGCATTTATTTTCACTCCTTTACGTCTATCTACAGCCTATCTCCAATTACATGCGTCTGTTATTGAGTAATTCCAAACTCTTCAATGCTGGTTTTGTACTTCTTATTATTGACAACTTCTTTTCCACCCTTGGTCAGATAGGACTCAGCTTTGGGATCAAGGTCAATTTTAACTATGGCTTTTTTCCAATCCGGCCTGGGCCCTACGTGAACTCCCATCCTTTTCTTCTTTCCTTCATAGTTGATAGTGTTAACCTTAAGCACCTTTACATTAAACAGCTTCTCTACAGCCTTCTTTATTTCAGTCTTGGTAGCTTTTACGTCAACGATAAAGGTGTACTTACCGTTTGCAGCCTCTGCATTGCTCTTTTCTGTAATATACGGTCTTTTAATGATATCTTCAGCAGCCCTCATTATGCGTACACCTCCTCCACTTTTGCCACTGCATCCTTGGTAATTATGAACTTATTGTACTTCAATATATCGAACACATTCAATGTATTTACAAATGCGGTCTTGATTCCGGGAATGTTTCTGGCCGATTTTTCAACCGCTTCATTCTTGCCTTCCAGCACGATTAAAGCACTGGAGTCCACTTTTAAATTGTTCAGCACATTTACCATCTGCTTGGTCTTGATACTGTCAAAACTTAATTTATCCAATACCAGGATTTCATTTTCATTCACCTTGGATGACAAAGCAGACTTTAAAGCCAGCCTTTTGACTTTCTTCGGCAGAGTGTATCTGTAACTTCTGGGCTTGGGCCCTAAAACAATACCACCCTTTACCCACTGGGCTGAACGTATGCTGCCGTGTCTTGCCCTACCGGTTCCTTTCTGTCTCCAGGGCTTTATTCCACCTCCGCGAACTTCGCTTTTTGTCTTAGTGGACTGGGTGCCCTGTCTTTTATTTGCAAGCTGGTTTACCACCGCAAGATGAATAGCATTTTTATTGACTTCCGCACCGAATATGTCATCACTCAGCTGTATGTCCCCTACCACTTCACCGTTCATATTGTATAAGTCAACTTTTGGCATTTTACTTCCTCCCTTCTGCTCACTATTTGCTTGCTTTGACCGAATCTCTTATAACCAACAAGCCGCCTTTCGGACCTGGAACTGCACCTTTTACGATAAGGAGGTTTCTTTCAGCATCCACCTTTACAACGTGCAGGTTCTGTATGGTTACCTTCTCTACACCCATATGACCGGGCAGTTTCTTACCCTTAAAAACCCTTGCAGGATTTGTGTTAGCGCTCAGTGAACCGACTCTCCTGTGGTACATGGAACCGTGAGTTTCCCTACCCCTGGATTGTCCGAACCTCTTGATTACGCCCTGGAAGCCTTTACCCTTTGAGATGCCGCTCACATCAACCTTATCTCCGGCTTCAAACATGTCAGCTACCTTTATGTCCTGTCCTATTTCAAATTTGTCAATATCTTCTACTCTGAACTCCCTCAAAAATTTCTTTACAGGGACTTTAACCTTCGCAAACAAGCCTTTATCGGGCTTATTCATCCTTTTTTCAACCGCATCCCCGTAACCGACCTTTACAGCCTTATAGCCATCATTTTCCACAGTTTTTTTCTGCACAACCGTGCAGGGTCCGGCTTCAATAACAGTAACCGGGATACACAAACCATTTTCATCAAACATCTGTGTCATCCCAACTTTTTTTCCCAGTATAAATTTCTTCAATTCCTATTCCCTCCTATGGTTATTGGTTCATATGTCTTGATATGAACTTGACCTGAATTTACTTAAACATTGCCATCTCAGAACTATCAGAGCTTGATCTCAATGTCAACGCCTGCCGGCAAATCCAGTCTCATCAAGGCATCAACGGTCTTGGGCGTGGGCATCAGTATGTCAATCAGCCTTTTATGAGTCCTCATTTCAAACTGCTCACGTGAATCTTTATATTTATGTGGTGCTCTTAAAATCGTAATTATCTCTTTTTCTGTAGGAAGCGGCACCGGTCCAGATACCTGAGCACCAGTCCTTTTGGCTGTATCAACGATCTTCTCGGCGGACTGGTCAAGAATTTGATGATCAAATGCTTTCAACCTGATTCTGATTTTCTGTTTGTTTGCCATACATAAACCTCCTTAATTAATGGTACGTACAACAAGAAGTAATCTGTACACTATGCCGGGTGTTTCATATTCGGTATTTTAAAAACCCAGGCAAATAAATTAGCCTTAATGGCATCATTAAACCTGGGCACTTTTTACCAATACACATCACTATATGAGCATATAATATCGTATCATATCATATGCTGGCCATTGTGTGTAACGCAAATGTACAGTGACTTGTCGCCCGGTTTCGTGAATCGGACATTCTCCATAGAAGTTCCCTATTTTGATAAATAGCAATCTTCTATATCATCGTATGTCATGTCACAGCAAACACTATTTTACTACAAGAATATTTATTTTGCAAGGACTTTTTTATTTTTCTCCGCAAAAAGCAACGCCACCCTGTGGCAAATAACCACAGGGTGGCGAAATAAATCTGGCAGAGACCTACTTTCCCGGGACGTCGCCGTCCAAGTATCATCGGCACTAGGAAGCTTA
>Ga0134099_1001443_pt1 | contig 22521 bp, 22 predicted proteins | sample 10_taG_2_FD_105482 | JGI IMG/M metagenome (GOLD analysis project Ga0134099, IMG submission 105482) | Switchgrass degrading microbial communities from high solid loading bioreactors in New Hampshire, USA - 10_41_5_180_A2 metaG | ecosystem: Engineered > Bioreactor > Semi-continuous > Anaerobic >...
AAGGCTGAAATAACAAGAGAAGACATGATGGTTCTGACTGCAAGAGCTTTAAGAATTGCCGGAAAGCTTGATACCGTGGGTACCTTTGAAGATATTAAGCATTTTGATGATGTTGATGAAGTCTCTGGCTATGCAGTTGAAAGTGTAGCAGCCCTGGTTAAGGAAGGGATAATCAAAGGTGACGGGAAGTCAATTAATCCAAAAGGAACAGCAACCAGAGCTGAAGCAGCAACAGTGATTTACAGAATCTATCAATTACTAAACATGTCGGAAGAATAACAGAGAAATTAATAATCTATGGAAAAGCTATACCGGAATTCATCTTCAGGTATAGTTTTTCCAATTTTTACAATTAGATTTATCCACCTTTTAGCGGGACGTTAGAGGATGCGCTTCAAAGGATGAAAGAAAGACATTGACACAGCTCCAAAGGTATATTATATTTAAAATAATCAAAAAGAGAATTACTTTATTTTTAATAATGCTAATTGTCGATGACTGGACTGCGAAAAGCCTAAACCAAAGAGAGTGGAACCATATGGTGCGAGGTTCCTGGATTGAAAGCTTTTCTTCCCACCCACGAGATGCAGCTGATGAAGCGGCCGGCTGAGCACCGTTATATGCTTTTATGAGCTGGGCAATCGAAGAAAATATCATTGTAAACGAAATGCTATTTCAGTGTTGGTTTGATACTGATTTAGAATCAGGTTAGATTGCCAAACTGGGTGGTACCGCGGAGATATAAATCCGTCCCTTGTTATTTTGCAAGGTGACGGATTTTTTATATCGGCAATTTGAAGGATTGTAAATAAAGAATAATAAAAAACACAATAAGAAAAACAAAATAAGAAAAAAACAAAAAACGTAAAGAAAAACATAAGATTAAAAAATATAGATTGAATAGGAAAGGTGGCAAATTATGAGAGTATCGCAGATGTTTATGCCTACACTCAGGGAAGTACCTGCAGAAGCTGAAATTCCAAGCCATCAGCTGATGTTGAGGGCAGGACTTATGAGAAAGCTGGCATCGGGAATTTATTCCTTTCTTCCACTGGGCTACAGGACTTTCAGAAAGATTGAACAGATTATCAGAGAGGAAATGGACAGGGCCGGTGCCCAGGAATTAATTATGTCAGCATTGCTTCCTGCTGAAGCTTACCAGGCTTCAGGAAGGTGGGAGGTTTTCGGACCTGAGATGTTCAGGTTGAAGGACAGGCATTCAAGGGATTTCTGCCTTGGACCGACTCATGAGGAAGTGTTTACCGAGCTTGTAAGGAACGAAATAAGGTCATATAGGTCTCTCCCATTAACATTGTACCAGATACAGACAAAATACAGGGATGAGAGAAGACCGCGGTTTGGTGTAATGCGTTCAAGAGAATTTGTAATGAAAGACGCGTACAGCTTCGACAGGGATGAAGAGGGACTTGATATTTCCTACAAAAAAATGTATGAAGCATACTGTAGAACCTTTGACCGGTGTGGGCTCAATTACATGGTGGTAGAAGCCGACTCCGGAGCAATGGGAGGCACTGGTTCCCAGGAGTTTATGGTAAAATCCAGCGTTGGTGAAGCTGTAATAGCACATTGTGAAGCCTGCGGATATACGGCTAATGAAGAAAAGGCTGAATGCGTACCTGAAGCATGTTGTAAAGATGGGGACAGCTGCGGCGAACTTTCCCTTGAGAAGGTTGCAACTCCCGATGTTAAGACTATTGAGGAGCTTGTGAATTTCTTTAGCTGCTCATCAAAGGAATTTGCAAAAACATTGATTTATAAAGCGGATGGCAGAGTTGTTGCAGTAATGGTAAGAGGTGACAGAGATGTAAATGAGACCAAGCTGCAGAATTACCTGGGGTGTGTGGAGCTTGAAATGGCTGATGGAGAGACGGTAGAAAGAGCAACCGGGGCAGTTGTCGGCTTTGCCGGCCCCATAGGACTCAACGCTGAATTAAACATAGAACTGATTGTAGACCCCGAAGTAACTTTAATGAAGAATTTCATAGTAGGAGCAAACGAAACGGGGTACCATTACAAGAACGTAAACTATGAAAGAGATTTTAAAGCATCGGTAATTAAAGATGTGAGAAACATAGTCGAAGGAGACAAATGCCCAAAATGCGGGAGCAGCATAAAATTAACCCATGGAATAGAAGTAGGGCATATTTTCAAGCTGGGCACAAAATACAGCAAGGCTCTTAACTGTGTATACCTTGATGAGCAAGGCAAAGAGATACCGATGGTTATGGGATGCTATGGTATTGGTGTGAACAGGACCATGGCTGCCATAATTGAGCAAAATTACGATGAAAACGGAATTATATGGCCTATTGCAGTTGCTCCTTATCATGTAATAATAGTGCCGGTAAATACAACTGACAGTGTCCAGATGGAAACTGCTGAGAAAATGTATAATGACCTCTGTAATGCCGGAATTGAAGTATTGATTGACGACAGAGATGAAAGACCCGGTGTAAAGTTCAAGGATGCTGATCTGATAGGAATTCCCATTAGAATAACGGTTGGGAGAAAAGCCGGTGACGGAATTGTTGAATACAAGCTTAGAAAGGATAAGAGTGTTAAGGAGTTAAAAATTGATGAGGCTGTAAATGAGGCCATTAGTGAGGTAAAATCAGCACTGAAAAATCTGCCCTGAAAGCAGAAATTAATATAAGCATTACATGACTGAAAAGTAGAAGTATATTCATTATTTCGAGTGGATATCTTCTACTTTTTTTCTTTTTTGGCTTCGTTTATGTAAATAATTCAAATATTTTTGTTAATACTATAAACAGTATGTTTTATCACAAAAAGTATCTGCTTCAAAAATAATTGAAACGGATATGCTATTTACAGTTAATTGGAGGGATTATATGAAGAAAAAGCTGATTTTACTCATTGTACTTACTTTAATTATCACATCGCTTTGGGGAATTCCGAATTTAGGAATGCAGGATGTCGAAGCAGCAACGACATTCCAAAAAGTTAATTTTGTTGACGGGGAAGTTACATCTTATTACTTGAACGTGAGACAGGGCCCGTCTTCAAAGTATCATATTGTATGCGTGCTTGAAAAGGGAGACAAGGTTAAAATTTTCGGAAAGATCGGCAGCTGGTATGCTGTATATGAACCGAAATCCGGTTGCGTAGGTGCAGTTAGCAGCAAGTATATAAAGGTCCCGGGAAACAGCACACAAACTCCGGCACAAAATAAGACACCGGCACAAACACAGCAGCCTAAGCAGAATACAACACCGCAGCCTAAAGCGGAAACACCACCCGCTACAGAAACACCTACTACGGAATTGGATGTATCTGAGCAAGAAAAGGAGCTGTTAAATCTTGTAAATAAGGCCAGGGCAGATGCCGGATTAGAACCTCTTAAGTTTGATATGGAACTGATGAAAGTGGCAAGACTGAAAGCAAAGGATATGGTTGATAAGAATTACTTCTCTCATCAGTCACCTACTTATGGTTCACCCTTTGATATGATGAGACAGTTTGATGTTGAATTCAAAACTGCCGGAGAAAATATTGCAGGTAACAGAACAGTGGAAGGAGCTTTCCAGGCCTGGATGAATTCAGAGGGACACAGAAAGAATATACTTAACGGTAAATTTAACTACACAGGTATTGGAATAGTGGAAAGCAAGAGCTATGGATTAATACTTGTACAGCAATTTATAGGTAAATAATTTACAGGAAATTGTGTGTAAAAATTAATCTATAGAAAAGTAATTTATAGGAGAGCAATTTAATTTATAGAAAAACAATAAAGGAAGAAGTACCAGCAAAAAAAGGAAGAAGTGCGCAAGTGCGTCTTCCTTTTTTGCTGGCATTTATCCTGAAACATTTCCCATATCTCTTTTTATGGCTATTTATGCCATCTATTTTATTATTCCCTCATGGATTTCGTTACATAAAAATACAAATAAATGCAAGGCAAGGGATACAAAAGTTAACTATTGAAGCCAATTATTTTGCATTTATTATGTAAACGCATAATGCTATAATGACAAGTGGCTGAATTCTCCAAAACCAAGAATGATGGAGGAGCGGGGGATATTTTTTGGGGTTAATTCCGTTAAGATAACAGTCCTGCGGTGAAAAGACAGGAAAATAAAAAACGGAAAGGTTTCTCTTCTACCTAACCCGTCAACTAACCTCGTAGGCATTAAGAGAGGAGTGTTTATATGTATAAGGGAAAGCGTGCTTTTCTGGCAGGTGTGGTGACCATAGTTTCCATCTGTTTCTTCAGCACCGCAACCGTTTTTGCTGCACCATCGTTGCTCTTGAGAGGCATGCGCGGGGAATCTGTAAAAGTTCTCCAGAACGATTTAAAGAAGCTCGGTTACTTCAATGCAACAGTAACGGGTTATTATGGAAGCATTACTGAAGCATCGGTAAAGAAACTCCAAAAGGACTATGGATATCTGGTAGACGGAAAGGCCGGTAAAAATACTCTGGCACTTATCGACAAACTGCTGGACCAGAATGAAAGTAGTACTCTTTCAGCAAGGAGCACATCATCAAGAACCTCAACTGCATCAACTGTATTAAAGAAGGGCATGAGTGGAGAAGCTGTAACCGCGTTGCAGAATAACTTAAAAAAGCTTGGATATTTCAATGCAAATTGTACAGGCTATTATGGCAGCATAACAGAAGAAGCGGTGAAGAAACTGCAGAAACAACACGGTTGTACGGTTGATGGAATTGCAGGGAGCCAAACTTTCAGTGTAATTGAAAGATTGCTTGGCAATTCTTCTGTAACTACTTTAAGCAACAGGGGCGCATCTGAAGAAAGACCGGCGGTAAATAACCAGAACTACTTGATGTCATGGTTTGGAGAAGCTGAAAATGTTTTTGCTATAGGCAAGACTGCAACAGTATACGATATTGATTCCGGAAAGAGCTTCAAAGTAAAAAGGACTTACGGCCATAACCACGCAGATTGTGAAACTCTTACAGCTGAGGACACTAAAATATTGAAAGGGATATACGGCGGTCAGTGGAGCTGGACAAGAAGAGCTATTATAGTTGATGTAGACGGAGTAAAAATTGCTGCTTCAATGGCGGCAATGCCTCATGCAGGCAGTGATAAAGCTGCGGCAAATGCATACATAAAATCAAGAAGCGGTGGCTATGGGGCCGGAACAAACCTTGATGCGATTAAGGGGAATAACATGGATGGAGTTTTCGATATCCATTTTTATAATAGTAAGACACATGGTTCGAACAGTGTAAATGAAGCGCATCAGAACATGGTGAAGAAAGCTGCCAACTGGGCAAAAAACAATTACTAAGCTAACTTGTTGTGCTGGTATTCCGATAATCAAATAAGAATTAGCTAAAAACAGTGAAATAGGTGGACAAAAGCAGGGGAGAAAATTCTCCCTTGTTTTTATTTTTGTTTTAAATTAAAATAATTTTTTCATTACTGGAAATAATATTGTCTGAAAACAGCCTTCGGTAACTCCGGGCTTTGAGTATGAAGAGTTTGGAGAAAATGCACAACAGGTTAAATTTAAAACACTGAAAGGGTGATCATATTTGGGTAAGAAGAAAAAGAACAAAAAAGCAGACAGAATGGGCTTAGACGTTGAATTTGCCAATGATCAGCTTGGAGAAAACGCTGGAGAAGGGAGAGCGGAAAAAGAACTAACAAAACAAGATAAAAAACGTGGGCGCTAAAGGAACGTATTAAGGCATCAAACTGAAGAAAAAATCGCAGGGCAGGTACTCTGATATGTCCCCTGCCTGCTTGGCAGGGGACATATCAGAGTACCTGCCTTATTTTTCAATTTCGCCATTAAAAAACTTTTCAAGCACTATGCTTCCGGATCCTATGCATGGAGCATATTCTTTAAAACTCGAGATTTCAATCTTTACACTTTTGCTGTTTCTAAACAGTATATTTTTGTTAACGATATCCCCGAGCGGTTTAATAATCAGATCGCCTGCAAGGGCAATTTCATGTCCAATAAATACTATTTCGGGATCAAATATATTAATAACGTTTACCAGGCCTATGGATATATAATATACCAGTTTCTCAAGCGCTTTAAGGCATACTTTATCTCCGTCGGAGGCTGCGTTGACAATGTCAGACCAGACAATGGACTTGCGGCCAGAGAGTGAGCTTTCTGCTCCAAATTCTATGGAAGATTTCACCTGCTTTACAACTGAAGGAATTGAAGCGTATATTTCGAGGCAGCCGGTATTACCGCAAGGGCATATATCTCCTTGAATATCTACGGTAGTATGGCCTATTTCACCTCCAAACCCGTCACTGCCTCTGAAAAGGCTGTTATTGATAATTATGCCTGCGCCAAGACCATTTGTTACACCAATATAAATTAGGTTTGAATAATTTTTTCCATTGCCGAAAAGACTTTCTGCAATCGCGCTGGCATTCATGTCGTTGTCAAGGTATGTCGGCAGATTAAATCTTTCGTTTATAATCGACACTATTGGTATTGATTTCAGACCTCTGAAATTTGGAGGATCCAATATTACACCCTTTTTTATATCCAGAGGACCGATGGATGCTATTCCTACACCGATAATTTTATTAATATCAATTTCTGAAACAGAAATAGCAGATTGCAGACATTCGCAGACTATAGATATAAATGCTGGCTCGCTTTCCGTCATTTCAAAATTACAGCGGTATTCACCTTTTACTTCACCTTTCAGATTTATAATGTTTGAGTAAACAAAGTCTCTCGATATGTATATTCCTGCAGAGTAAAAAGCGTCCTTTGCAAGATTTAAGAGAACAGGTTTTCTTCCGCTGGGAGAATCCACAACACCGGTTTCATAAATTAAGCCTGAGTCAAGCAATTCATTAACAATATTTTTTATTGTTGTCTTTGTTAAACCTGTAATTCTTGAAAGCTCAGAACGGGAAGTCTGGCCGAGAGTATTCAGTACCCGCAGCACCAGACTTTTATTGCTGGATTTCAAAGTAGATAAATTTGATCCGATGTTAAAAATGTCCATTCTTTCCTCCGCTTATCAGCTTAATGAAATATAATTAGTAAATAGTTTTTATTAATTTATCTTATATGAATAAAATACTATATTATAGAAATAAAGTAAAGAAGTAAAAAAATAAAATCTTGAAAATCTGGGCTTTGCGAATAATAATGAAATTTTATAAGGATTGATTATTGATTTTGACAGTTAAATAATATATTATGTAATTAATAAAGAGAATTTACCAATCCACGGTATGGTTATGCTTTAATTTTTATAGATAAGTACAATAAGAAAACATAAAAATTAAAAATGAAAAAATATGTTTACATATTTTTATATTTAAAAATAAATAAAATATTTGGAGGGATAATAATGCTTTCAAAGAAAGAATTTGAAAATGCGAAAAAGCGCGCAATTGAGTATTACGAAAAGGCCTCTATTGTAATTACCGAAGAAGAAAAGAATAATATTGAAGTCGCGGATTTTGGCCTTGAAGAACATGAAAAAACCGGCCTCCAACTTATTGTATATGTTAATACCGAGAGATGCTGTGCCAAGGAAATGGTTCTTTTTCCGGGACAAACATGTCCGGAACACAGACATCCCCCTGTGGAAGGAGAACCTGGCAAAGAGGAGACATTTAGATGCAGATGGGGTACAGTTTATCTATATGTAGAAGGTGAGCCTACGGAGAACAGGAAATGCAATCCACCAGAGGCTCCGGAAGGTTCATATACTGTTTTCCATGAAATAGAGCTTAAGCCGGGACAGCAGTATACAATTTATCCTAATACTCTTCACTGGTTCCAGGCAGGTCCTGAGGGCGCGGTTATATCAGAATTCTCAACAAAAAGCAGAGATGAATTCGATATATTTAGCGATACCAGGATAAAGAGAATACCGGAAATTGAAGAATAAAAAGTGTTTAATGATATATTAAATCAAAAAAGTCAGGGGATAAAATATGAAAAAAGCTGTAATGTATGGTGCTGGAAATATCGGCCGTGGATTTATCGGCCAGCTTTTCAGTCAATCAGGTTATGAAGTTGTGTTTATAGATGTAAATCCAGTAATAGTCGATAAACTAAATGAGGACAAAAAGTATCCGATAAGGATAATTTCCGATGAAGGTTACACAGAAATAGTTGTTGAAAATGCGCGGGCAGTTAACGGGCTTGATGTTGAAAAGGCTTCCGATGAAATTGCATCAGCTGATATAATGGCAACGGCGGTTGGCGCAAATATACTGCCGAAGATAGTGAATGTGTGGGTTAAGGGGCTTAAAAAAAGATGGAGTGAGAATAACTTTGCACCACTTAATATAATAATATGTGAAAACTTGCTTGATGCAAATCATTACCTTGCAAAACTGCTTAAGCAGGAACTTAGCGATAAAGAGAAGGAGTACTTTGATAAGACTGTTGGACTTATCGAAGCTTCCATAGGAAGAATGGTTCCTGTTGTAACGCCGGAAATGCAGGGCGACAATCCGCTCAGGGTTTGCGTAGAAGAATACTGTGAGCTTCCTGTTGACAAAGACGCTTTCAAGGGAGAAATTCCGAATATAAAAAATATGGTGCCTTTCTCGCCCTTTGATTTCTACGTTCACCGCAAGCTTTTCATACATAATATGGGGCATGCTACTATGGCTTATCTTGGATTCCTCAATAATTACACATATATATGGGAGGCTTGCAGAAATTATTCAGTGAAGCTTATTACCCTGCGGGCAATGCTTGAATTGGGAATCGCCATGTCCAGAGAACACGGTGTACCGCTGGAGCAGTTGATCGATCATGCTGAGGATTTATTATTCAGGTTCGGCAATAGACTTCTTGGAGATACTGTGGACAGAGTCGGCAGGGATCCGGTTAGAAAGCTTGCTGCAAATGACAGGTTTATAGGAGCGGCAAACCTTTGCCTGAAGAATGGTATTAGCCCCGTTTATGTTAGTATCGGTGCTGCAGCTGCTTTTATGTTTGCCAACGAAAATGACGAGGCCGCTGTCAGAGTACAGACCGTGGTACGGAATGAAGGTTTGGAGGCGGCTTTGAAACAGTTCTGCGGTATTGATGAAAGCAGTGTAATATTTGGGCTTGTAAAAGATTTTTATAGTAAACTTAAAAGCGGCAGTTCTATTGAAGAAGTATTGAGATACGCAGAGAAATTAAAACACACTGTGAAGTGAAATATCTACATATATTTTTCCAGCGGATGGTCGTAGGATCGTCCGCTGTTTTGTTCTGATACAATTCAATTGTCTCTACAACTAATTGTCTCTATAACTAAATACATTTGACCCTGTAACTGAATTCAATTGCCCCTGTAACTCCAATCTGCTTGCTGCCTGAACTACTTTTCGATATAATACATACAAAAAGTTTTGGAGGTATGTATGGCCGATATTGCTTCACAATTAATAAAAGAATTCAATCTCAAACCGTTTCAGGTTCATAATGTTATAAAACTTATTGATGAGGGAAACACCATACCGTTTATAGCAAGATATAGAAAAGAAGTTACAGGTGAATTAAACGACCAGATATTAAGGGAACTTCATGAGAGACTGGTCTATTTGAGAAACCTTGAAAACAGGCGAAATGAAGTTGTACGGCTGATAGATGAGCAGGGTAAGCTTACCGGTGATATCAAAGCTGCTATTGAAAAGGCTGTGACACTGCAGGAAATTGAGGACATATACCGTCCATTCAAGCCCAAGCGTAGAACAAGAGCGACAATAGCCAGAGAGAAGGGGCTTGAGCCTCTGGCAGAGATACTCCTTGCCCAGAAATTGACAAAAGGCAGCCTGGAGGCTATTGTTTTGCCTTTCATAAATGCGGAAAAAGATGTTAATACAGTTGAGGATGCTCTTGCCGGGGCTATGGATATTATAGCTGAGAATATTTCTGACAATGCAGAGTACCGGAAGATAATAAGAGATATTTTTGCCAGGGAAGGATCAATTGTCACGAAAGCTAAGAAAGAGGAAGATTCCGTATACAGGATGTACTATGATTTCCGGGAGCCTGTATCAAAGATAGCAAAGCATAGAATTCTTGCAATAGACAGAGGTGAAAAGGAAGAATTCATCCAGGTAAAAATTGAAGTTCCGGAGGAGAAAATTATCAACTGGCTTAAGGGCCGGGTAATCACGAACCCTTCTTCCATAACATCAAAATATGTGGAAATGGCTGCTGAGGACGCATATAAAAGGCTTATTTCACCTTCTATTGAGAATGAAGTGAGAAACGATCTTACTCAAGCAGCTCATGAACAGGCTATCAAGGTATTTGCTGAAAACCTGAGAAACCTGCTTATGCAGGCCCCTGTGAAAGGGAAAGTAGTGCTGGGACTGGATCCGGCTTACCGGACAGGGTGTAAGCTGGCCGTTGTGGATGAGACTGGTAAGGTTTTGAATACTGCGGTTATATACCCTACGCCTCCCCAGTGTAAAATTGAAGAGTCCAAGCACGTGGTGATGAAGTTTATCGAACAGTATAATGTAGACATAATATCGATTGGAAACGGCACTGCTTCCAGGGAATCGGAAATATTTATTGCAGACCTCCTTAAGGAAATTGACAGGGATGTATGCTATGCGGTGGTGAGCGAAGCGGGTGCATCGGTATATTCTGCGTCCAAATTGGGAGCTGAAGAGTTTCCTGATTTTGATGTAGCACTTCGCAGCGCGGTATCCATAGCAAGAAGGCTTCAAGATCCTCTTGCAGAGTTGGTTAAAATAGACCCGAAGGCCATTGGGGTTGGCCAGTATCAGCACGATATCAATCAAAAGAGGCTGGATGAGGCATTGAAAGGCGTTGTTGAAGACTGTGTAAACAAAGTCGGCGTTGATCTCAACACCGCTTCACCGTCTTTGCTGTCGTACATTTCCGGAATAAGTACTACTATTGCAAAAAATATCGTAGAGTACAGGGAAACAAACGGAAAATTCAGTGATAGAAAAGAGCTCCTTAAAGTTAAAAAGCTTGGAGAAAAAACTTTCGAACAATGTGCAGGATTTCTTAGGATACCTGATGCTGAGAATGTCCTTGATAATACATCTGTTCATCCGGAATCATATGCGTCAGCTTTGAAGCTGCTTGATATAATGGGCTACACACTTAATGATGTCAGGAACAGAAACCTTGGCAATCTGAAACAGGAAGTGCAGCAAAGAGGAATAGAGGGCTTGACAGCAGAAATTGGAACAGGAATTCCCACTTTGAGAGATATAATTGACGAGCTTTTGAAACCTGGCAGAGATCCACGTGATGAGCTTCCAAAACCGGTATTCCTTAAAGAAGTTATGAGCATTGAGGACCTGAGGCCTGGAATGGTTATGACAGGGACGGTAAGAAATGTGGCAGATTTTGGAGCTTTTGTTGACATTGGAGTTCATCAGGATGGTCTGGTGCACATTTCGGAGTTGAGCGACAGATTTGTGCGCAATCCTATGGACGTAGTTTCAGTTGGCGATATTGTAAAGGTCAGAGTGTTGGATGTCGATGTTAAGAGAAATAGGATAAGTTTGAGCATGAAGAACAACCCTTGATGTGTGTTTGGACCATGCAAAGTGCGCTTTGAAGCTTATTCCCTTATTTTCTATGAAAGTTGCGCTTAAACACATGCTATGCTATAATTTAAATGTTTTAAGTTTTTTGTTAAGTATTAACTGCCATGTTGGATAAGTAGATAAAATATTTAGACAAAATATGAAATGATAAATATAAGTTAACTTATTGTGCTAGTTAATGAGATAGCATTGTAGAGAGCTTTAGAGCTAGTTATCGAAGTGGAGGATTAGGCAAATTAACTGAGCGAAGCAAATTGATTTGCCCCGTAACGCACTTACTGGCTCTTAAGCTCGGAACTTCTGCTATCGAAATGCTATCACAACAAGTTAAGATAATATAATATGATAAAATAACGAGAAAATTTGCTTTGTTTTTCAGATTGAAATTAAAGCAGATTTCTATAACAGAGAGAAGGTTATTATGGATACTTTTAAATGTACTGTTCAGATGATTATAAAGAGACCGGGTGTTATGGTTATTTTCAGCTTGGTTTTACTGGCATATAGCATTGCCGGTTATTTTAATCCTATTCCTGCGATATTATTAGGATTGAGCAGTATTACCAATGGGAGCGTATTCGAAAGCGTTGTTTCATATTTGCAAATCCTTACGGATTCTAAAATTATACCGGTTTTAATTATTTCGGTATTAGCAGTTATCCTGATAGCTTCACTTGTCATAGCTCTTTTCCTGTCGGGATATTTTTATTCTCTTAACAATACGATAACAGGAAAGAAGAAAGCCAGGAGAGAGTATGTTGAAGGATTAAAAAGGTATTTTTCCAGAGTATTATTGATAACGCTGAGAGTATTGTTATTTGGCTTTCTCTTCGTAGTATTTATGATGGTGGCGACAATACCTGCAGCAGTTGTAACCAGAGCTGCGCTTTCGGGGAATCAGGAAGTTGCTTTTGCGGCAGTTTTTGTCGACATACTTACAATAGGTGTTCTGTTTTTCGGGTTTATGTTTTTCAGAGCATACATGTTTTTTTGGTATCCCGCAGCCATTAGCTGTGAAAAGGGCTTTTTTATTACTGCAAAGCGTGTTGTGGACAGGTGCTTCTGGCTTGTCTTAAGGACATTTTTGATCTTTGACGTGGTTTTGATAGCCTTTGAGTATGCAATGTTGAAAATAGGAAATAACCCGATTACGCTTATTGTGGGATGGATATTCAGAACAGTCTTTTTTGTTTTGTATATAAATTATATTTTTGTTACGTACAAAAAGACAGAAAAAGCCGCGCTTAAAAAGCATTCATGATAAACGCGCTTAAAAAAGCATTCGCCATAAAAGTGCTCAGAATAAAAGTGCTTAGTATAAAAGCATTCACATATTTAAAAAAAGTTAAATTCTGATAAAAGGATTGCAATAAAAGATATTCGTAAATAAAGACATGTGAAGAATGAAGACATGTGAAAAGTAAAGACATGCATAAAAAAACATGCTTAAAATAAAGCATGTTTTATTATGAAAAGCTTTATTTTGCAAAATTGTGTTTACCTATTTTAACTACTATAGGCCTTGACCATATCCATTTGCTTGTGGCTGTAGCAGGGTTATAGTAGTAAACGCACCCGTATGTTGGATCCCAGCCATTAAGAGCATCTCTTGCAGCTTTATAGGCGCTGTCATCAGGCTGTAAGTTTATTTGACCATCCGAGACAGCGTCAAAAGCGCCAGGTTGGTATATGACTCCTGCTATTGTTTTTGGGAATCTGCTGTCGCGGGTCCTGTTGAGTACTACTGCTGCAACGGCTACTTTTCCGATATATGGTTCGCCGCGAGCTTCACCATGTACAAGATGTGCCAGGAGGTTTACATCCTTATTCCATGAGGTACCACTTCCTCCTCCACCACCGCCACCGGTTGTTTTACCGGTGGGAAGTCCAAGTGCAGCAAGTGTTTCCGGACCTGCAATTCCATCTACGCTTAGTCCGTTTTTTTGCTGAAAGAGCCTTACAGCCTTATATGTATTGTATCCATATATGCCATCAATGGGTCCGGAATAATAACCCCAATTGTACAGTTTCGACTGAATATTTATTACTTCCTGGCCTCTGGAACCATAATATGACAGAGCTGCACGGCTATATCCATATAAATCGGCAATATCAATGTTATAATAAAGTACAGTGAGTAAAACAGACATAATTACGAGGGTAATTGTAAGAGTAATAAAAATTTTTTTCTTCAAACAACAATCCTCCTCCTGAAATAAGCCTCAAGAGTATTCTTTGTATTTTAATGAAGAATATTCATAATTAGATGGAATATTAGTGTTTCAATATTTTGTGCCAACAGGCCCGCTGGATTGGAACAAAAAAAGAGGTACTATATATACCTCTATATTTTTACGGATGATTCCGTTTCATTACATAATGTAAGTTGCTACGCCGGCATTTTAATAGCAGGATTTCCGGACTTTGAGCTTATGAAATTCGCTTTGGGGTTCTTTACAATACTGTCTCATTGGCTAACACAACAAGTGAATCTAGCTTATTACATAATAAATGAATTTTGCTCATTACATAATAAGAGCATTAATTTATGTAAGAAGCAGATACAAAAGAATTATCAGAAGCAATTCATCTTCGATACGTTCTTCTATTAACAAAAATATCAGGCCGATGATTATAATTTCTTCGATTCCAATACGCTTTCTTATAGTATCCAGAAAATGACCTATTCTGGATCTTGGAACCGTTCTGCTTTGTACAGCCGGTTCTTCAACTTCCGTCGGCAGGGGAATATCCCTTACTTCTTTAAGAGTTTCTATTCCTGCTGGTTCAAAGGAGTTATCCTCCTTAGTTTTTGGATTGTAATCTATCCCCTGATATGCAAATCTGCGGTATAGCTGAGGGGGCCTCCTATACACCATTTCTTTCCCTCCCGATGCTTTAATCCAATGCTCCTTTTTCATAATCTTCTATAAGCCTAGCCAGGTTTGACATACGGATTATGTTCAGGCAACCTGACAGCTTTTGTTGCCGCCTGCTGTTAAGAAAAGGTTTTATGGCCATAAGAAGATTTATCCTCGGGTCGTTTACATTGTTTAATCTGTCCATCATTACCTTGGCCTTACGGAGCATATCTATATTATCTTCCATGTCGGATCTTACAGTTTTTTCTTCCTTTGATTCTACCGGTTCTCTGGAATTGCTTGTCTTCGAAGAGGAATCAGCATCCGTATCGGTGCCTTTGCTTGCAAGCAGTGAAAGCAATCCTTTTAAATTATCTTGCATGTCTTCCTGTCCTAACAAATCAGCTAGTTGTTTAATTTTTTTATTAAGATCTTCACTCATCGAATATACCTCCAAAAGGCCTTTACTAAAATATATTCACTAATTATCCAATAATGTCTTTTATTTTGGCTATTATTTCATCTCCGTGCTCCCCAATGAGGACTTTGAGGTTATTAAGGTCGGTATCTGTAACTTTCTTCTTTATTTCTTCCTTGTTGATGTTTAAACTTCTCAGTTTGGATTCGTCAAGCTCGTTTATCTTCTCAAGTAATTCATTTTTATCTATTCTGTTCAGGCGGCGTGCAATTTCGTCCATGTCTCCTTTTTGCAGCATATCGATGGCTGCATTCAATTTAGCCTGTAGAACCCTCTCATCCATTTTTCCCAATACTTCTGATAATTTTTTATTAAACGAATTGCTCATTATAAAACTCCTTTCAAATGTAATTTATTTTATTTCCAATCATACTCTTAAGGTACAGGTTGAGTGTCATCTTGCTCAGTATTTTCCCGTGACAGCAGAGGAGAGTCTTTTGAAGAAAGTATAAGTATTAAGAACAGTACTATAAAAAACAGGATAAAACCGCTGTCTCTTTCTTCCGTTTCGATGGAACGGTCTTCATATGTACTGCTACCCAATAGAATCAGAAATACTATTATAAAAAAAAGCAATTCATCATTATCGTTTTCAAAAAAATTTCTGATCCTCATTGCTGCTGTTTCAAGGAAACTCATAGCATTACCTCCATTCCGAAGACAGGCATCAGAAATAGAGATGCCTTTACTGTTTACACCGTATATTTTATGATGGGGTGCCGAGAAATGTGACAGAAAATAATTTTGATTTAGATTATAAATCACATTTAACCAGGTTTTTATTGATTGAATAGTGTTTTTATTATATAATAATCTGTACAATAATATACCTATCGGGGGTATATGAAGAGCTAATAATTATTATCTGGTGTTTAACAATTTTTTATTTTGCTTAATATATTCAAAAACGTGGTAAATATCCATTCACAGCTGGAAATTAAAATAACAGGCAGGTGAGAAAAATAGGGAAGTATTCGTATTTTTTAACTTTTATTGAGGGAATTTTGACATTTATTTCTCCGTGTATACTACCGATGGTACCTGTATATTTCTTTTATATGGCAGGTATTACGGGAAAAGGTAATGAAGACGGTACAGAGAATAGGAGCCGGCTTATAATAAACGCTCTGGGGTTTGTGGCTGGTTTTACTTTGGTATTTGTAGCGCTTGGTGCTGCAGCTACAGCAATTGGACATTTTTTGAATGATAACATTGACGTGTTCAGAAAAATAGGAGGAATAGTGATAATAATATTCGGCCTGAATTTTCTGGGATTGTTCAAGCTTAATTTTCTCAATACTGAGAAGAGATTCAATTATTCTTTCAGAGAACCGAAGTTTTTCAGTTCTGTTGTTTTTGGATCTGTATTCGGATTCGGATGGACTCCCTGCCTTGGACCCTTTCTTGGGACAGCGCTGATAACAGCGGGGAATTCAAATACTTTGCTGCAGGGAATTACACTTCTTCTTATATATTCTGCCGGACTTGGCATCCCCTTTGTTGTTGTTGCGGTGTTATTTGAAAAGCTTAAAGACGTTTTGCACAATGTTCAGAGGCATAGCAGAATAATCAGCATTATTTCGGGGATTGTATTGATATTTTCAGGTATATTGGTATTCACAGACAGTTTTAAATATTTAACTGCACTTTTACAGTGAAACAAGGGGGGATTTGGTATGCGGAAGGCGTGGAGTTTGATAATTTGGGTAATTATATCCGTATTAGTGTTTTTTATACTTTACAAAGTATATAATCATTTTGATGCTAAAGCTCAGTTAGAGCCCATAAGGCCGCAAACGTCAGATAATATGGAAGATGACAGTGGACAGAGTGATAGTACAAGTGAAAATTCACAGCAGGACCGGGATTCTGAAAATAACATTGGGAACGGTAATGACGGAAGGAAAGATTCCGAAGAAGCCGGCAAGTATGAAGGAAATGCTGGTAAAGACAGAGAAAACGCTGAAAACAAATCAAATGTTGAAAACAATGAAAAATTCATGGCTCCTGACTTCACTCTTGAAGATATAGATGGCAAAAAGGTAAGTCTTTCCGATTTTAGAGGTAAAATTGTCTTTTTGAATTTTTGGGCTACATGGTGCCAATACTGTGTAATGGAAATGCCTGATTTAGAGAAAGTTCACAGGGAGTTTTCAAAAGGCGATGACGCTGTCATTCTCACAATAAATTCAGATGAAGATTCTGATATAGTAAGGAAATATATAGCGGAAAATGATTTGACTCTTCCAGTACTGATGGATAATAAATACGAAGTCAACTGGATGTATGGAATAAGCGGTATTCCTGTGACCTATGTTATTGACAGGAGTGGTTATATCTATGGAAGAATATCCGGCATGACAGACAAGGATACGATATTGAGAGTTTTTGAGATCTTAAAATAGTTATAAAATGTATATGTATAAGAAAATTTTAAGGAGAGCCCGGGATAATTTTGTAAAAAGTGATATACTTAAGAAGTGATATACTTTAAATAAGATTGTTACATGCTATATAGTGTTAAAATATTTCATTAGACACTGCCGTTGCGGTCTGGAGGGGCCCACTCCCGGCCACAGCAACGTGGCACAAAATTTAAGCTAAGCTTTGAATTATGTATAATTAGCTGATTGTGGAGCAAACAACTGGCAAATGAAGCAGCAATATGGCAGTTAATATTAAAAATAACGAGGGGTATATATGAGTATGTATGATGTAATAATAATAGGGAAAGGACCGGCAGGATTGTCTGCCGCACTTTATACTGTAAGGGCAAAATTGAGCACATTGGTTATAGGCAAGGATGACAGTGTACTCCGGAAGGCCGGAAAGATTGAAAACTATTTTGGATTTTCAAACCCAATAAGCGGTGAATATCTGCTGGAAGAAGGAGAAAAACAGGCACGCCGGCTGGGAACGGAAATACTTGACGAAGAGGTTATAGCAATAAGTAAAAAGGACTTCTTCGAAGTGACTACTGCACATGGCCATTTCAAAAGCAAGGCTCTGCTTATGGCAACGGGACAACCTCAGAAAAAGATTAATATACAAAACCTTGCAGAGTTTGAAGGTAAGGGAATAAGCTATTGTTCTACATGCGACGGCTTTTTCTACAACAATCTGAAGGTAGGCGTACTTGGATTCAAGGACTTTGCAATACATGAAGCTGTTGAACTTGAAGCATATACCGGTAATATCACTATATTTACCAACGGCGAAGAACTTGATGTCAGTGACAAATACGCACATGATGTGAAAAAATTTAAGATTAATACTAAGCCCATTGCAAAGCTTGGCGGATCGGAGTTTTTAGAAAAGGTGTTTTTTAAGGACGGAACAAGCGAAGATATTGACGGCTTATTCATAGCCTATGAAACTGCTTCCAGTTTGGACTTCGCAAGAAAGATGGGTATAGTTATTGATGGAAATGCAGTTGTTGTGGATAGAAACCAGCAGACAAATATCGACGGCTTATTTGCAGCAGGTGATTGCACCGGTGGCTTTAAACAGATTTCGGTAGCCGTAGGCCAGGGAGCTCTGGCAGGAAGAAAAATAATTGAATATGTTAGAAGCCTGTAGAGCGGCTCACTATGCCCGGAGATCTATTATTAAGGAGGCATATTATGGCAATAAAAATATATTCTACACCGTCATGTCCATATTGCGGTATGGCGAAAAAATATCTTGAATCCAAAAACGTGAAGTATGATGAATTTGATGTTTCCATTGACAGGAATGCAGCAAGGGAAATGATTAATAAATCGGGACAAAGAGGAGTTCCTGTTCTGGATATAGATGGAAACATTGTTATAGGATTTGATAAGGAAAAGATTGATTCACTGTTATTTTGAAATTTGCTGTGCTTGTTCTGATGTGATGAAATATATATAAATATGAATCAAATATATATAAGTACTGGATTGCACCTATACCGGCAGAAATAGGAACTGCCGGTTTTTCATCTAAAATGAAGCATGTATGAACACCTCTTGTTAGTAAAGGAAAGCTATGTATGGCAATTTCTCCAATCCATATTTCCGGAATTCTTTCACAATTTAATGCGGCTATATGTTCCAGACTACCTGCATTTGGGGTGGGATCTGTTTCTTTTACCTGCAATAAATTGACAACGACATGGGACATGCAGTTCTTGACACAAAATACCCCTCATGATATTGTTTGTTATGTAAAATAAAAGAACAGGAATTTAGGTATGGGTAAAAAAAACACTGAACACATATTGCAAAATAAGAATATTGTATGGCACATAGTGCCGGCAGCGGCAAGTATTTTTGCTATTATGCTCATTCTGCTGGGCACATCAAAGTTTGGGCCTGGCATTTCTGCTGATTCGGTTGCATATATGCACGCGGCAAAGAGTCTGGCTGAGGGAAAAGGCTTTGAGTATTTTGGGTTTAATGCACCTTTTATACAATGGCCGCCTTTGTTTTCCAGCCTGCTTGCACTTGCGGAGCTTTTCGGGGTTGGTATTTGGGCAGCTGCCAATTACTTAAATGCCATTATACTGGGATTAATTATATTCATCTCCGGCATATGGCTTTCAAGAAGTGTAAAGAATGTTGTATTTGTGCTCTGGGGACTTGGAGCTATGGTCTTTTCAGTTCCATTGCTGTATGTTTCCAGATATGTATGGTCGGAGCCGCTGTTCATACTTCTTCTGCTGCTTTTTATTATTGAAATGGAGAAGTATTTAAAGACTCAAAAACTGAGCTTTTTGCTTCTGTCTGCAGTTTTTGCCGCTCTTGCATGCATGACAAGGTATATAGGGGTTGTAATTATTCTTACAGGGGCGGTGGTAATACTGCTGCAGAAAAGAAGATTTGTGAACAGGTTCTGCAGTATATTGTTGTTTGGGTTCATATCCGGGCTGCCTTTGGGCATCTGGGCTATCAGAAATTATATATTATCCCGGACTTTGTTCGGAGCGCGGACACCTTCAATGTACACTCTGAAACAGAATATAGTACTGACAGTTAAAACACTGCTTTCATGGGTTATACCACTTGCTGAAATGAATGTAAGGCTGGGAGATACTGGTGTTAGATTATTAAAGTTAGTTTTTGCAGTTTTTTGTTTAATTTTTGCTGTATTGCTAATATGGCTGATACTGAAAAAACGGCTGGCTGTAGCAGGAAGTTGTGAAAGAAGCCATAAAAAAGATGCAGGACAAGGCAAAAACCTTCTGCCTGTACTTGTAACCCCTGTGTTGTTTGTAATGTTTTACATTGTATATCTCATCGGGACAGCAACAGCAGTTGCATTTGACAGTATTGACAGCAGGCTGTTATCACCGGTATTTGTACCGTTAATTATGATAGCAGCGGTAATTATTGATAGTGTAAATCATTATTTTAAAGAGATTGAAGATTATGAAGAAAATAAGTATGAAGAACATGAAGAAAATAAATTAGTTCGGTATACAGCTGAAGCAGCTGATTATACAGATGAAGCAGCTTGGGATACAGATGAGCCGCCCAGGCATACAACTAAAACAAGCCGGTTTACGAATAAGGCAATCAGGTATATTCTTGCAGTACTGATGCTTTTATGGTTGGTATGTCCTGCTTATTCCGCTTTAAAAGGACTGGGACATTTGATTGATAATGGTGCAGGAGGCTTCAATACTGTAAGGTGGCATAGTTCCAGCATGATAAATATGCTAAGGGAAAATCCTCTGGATGGAAATATATACAGTAACTGTCCTGATGCGATTTATGCCCTTACAGGAAAACATGCCAGCTATACTCCCCGCAAGAACAGTCTTGAGATATATGGATTTAAGAGATTTAAAGAAGCTGTACAGCGCTCTGAAGCTTCATATATTGTATGGTTTGACAATTATTCAGCGGGCCCTAACTACAGTATAGAAGAACTGTATGAGCTTTACGACCTTGAAGAAGTTGCAGAGACGGAAGAAGGAAAGGTTTACAGACTGTATACCCCATATTAAAGCAATGCATTTTCTGAAATAATATATTGCATATATTTCAGGATTAACGGAAAATTTTGACGTTGGACTTCTGTTAGAGCGTAGCCATGGCAACACTATAATGTAGTCATGGCAATATATATGATAAAATAGTAATGTGATATTGAGCAAAATGCTACTGACAGATATGCTACTGAGCAAGGTTATACTGAGAAATGTAATACTGGCCAATACAATACTGGGCAATGTGATAAACCATATGGGACTGAACAAAATGAGACTGGAGAATATGGGACTGAAGTGCTTATTTGCACACAACATTATTTAATAGAGAGAGTTTAGGAGCGAGGAATATGAATATTGGTACAAAACTTTACTATATATTGAAATCCATGAGGCCGAAACAGTGGACAAAGAACAGTTTTGTTTTCGCAGGTCTTATTTTTTCCAAATCTTTTTTTAACTTTGAACTTATAGTGAGGTCTGTATATGCTTTTTTGTTATTTTCACTGGTATCCGGCTCTGTCTACTTGATTAATGATGTAATAGACAGAAAAAAAGATATGTTGCATCCGCGTAAATGCAAGAGGCCTGTCGCATCAGGGAAGCTAAAGCCGGTAGAGGCACTGCTGTCTGCGGGTATCATTCTGGCAATTTCTCTTATAATTGCATATGCGCTGGACTTTAAACTATTCCTGGTACTTGCCGGATATGCGATAATGGTGTCAGTCTATTCACTAATTCTGAAGAATGTAATCATTCTTGATGTTATCATCATTGCGATGGGTTTTGTGCTGCGTACTATAGGTGGCGCCGTAGTAATAGACGTGGAGATATCACCCTGGTTGATTGAGTGTACTACTTTGCTTGCTTTGTTTCTGGCACTCAACAAAAGAAAAAGCGAGCTTCTTGTCATGTCAGACGACGCATCAAAGCACAGGAAAATACTTAATCAGTATACTCCTGAACTTATTGACCAGATGCTGGGAGTTGTCACTTCTACCACTGTGATAACTTATTCATTGTATACATTTAACGCTGGCAAGTCTTACTACATGATGTTTACAATACCCTTTGTATTGTACGGTATATTCCGTTACCAGTACCTTGTTGCCACAACTGATTTAGGAGGCAGTCCTGAGCTGGCATTGCTGAAGGACAAGCCATTGATGATAGATATAATATTGTGGGCTGTTACAAGCTTTATAATTGTCTACTTTTTTTACTGAGAAATTGGCAGAACAGCTAAGAATTTATATGAACAACGATGAGCTTTCGAAGATGAGTTTTCGAAATAGATCAGCTTAATTTGCTGTACTAAGCAACAGATAGCATTGCGGAGAGTTTAAAGCAAGTGTTCTAAAGCTCTCAGGCTCGGAACCCCTGCTGTCGAAATGATGGTACAACAAGTAAACTTGTGTTAATATTAATAAAATACGAGATAACGAGGTCAGGAGGTTTTTTATCGTGACAAAATCTAAGGTTGCTGTGCTTAAAACAAAACCGGAGACGGTTATTGAAGATTATAAAAGGCTTATGAGAATGGCGGAGTATGACAAATATCTTCAGAAAGGAAAAACAACAATACTGAAGGACAATATATCATGGCACTTTCCATACCCCGGAGCAAACACAACTCCGTGGCAGCTGGAGGCAGTGATACAATGCCTTAAAGAGG
>Ga0134099_1001445_pt1 | contig 22484 bp, 21 predicted proteins | sample 10_taG_2_FD_105482 | JGI IMG/M metagenome (GOLD analysis project Ga0134099, IMG submission 105482) | Switchgrass degrading microbial communities from high solid loading bioreactors in New Hampshire, USA - 10_41_5_180_A2 metaG | ecosystem: Engineered > Bioreactor > Semi-continuous > Anaerobic >...
AATGGTTGGTGTGGTAACTCCATTTTACTTGAGATTTCAACTCCATGCTCTCTTTATTTACAAAAAATGCTGGAGCACCGAAACTATTACGCTTCGGCACCCCAACATTTATTGTAGAACCGTAATTTGCTCGTTTCCTCTGTTCTGTATCTGCTTTCCGGCTCCCAAGCATGAAGCGGAGTAAGAAAAAGGAAGGTTTTATTTTATCTTAGCTTATATTTCTTAAGCTTTTTATCAAGTTCGTGTACCAGTCCGTCAAGGCTTTCGGCAGCCGCCTTCATATCTTCTATAGCCTGAAGCTGGTGTTCGGTGGTAGCGGCTACCTCTTCGCTGGCAGCTGCGGTTTGCTGGGATACCGAAGATATGTTTTCGATTACTGTTATAACATTGTCTTTATCACTCTGCATTTTGGTGACAGCCTGGTTTACTTCTTTGATTTTAGCTACGATGGAATTGATCGCATTTGCGATATCGATAAAGGCATCATTTGTCTTATCCACCGCAGTATTCTGCTCCTGGGATACCTTTTTCATCAGTTCCATCGCTTCAATTGCCTGCTGAGATTCATTCTGAATGCCCTGCATAAGGTTGTTTATTTCTTCAGTTGACTTCCTGCTCTGGTCTGCGAGCTTTCTTACCTCTTCTGCCACAACCGCAAAACCTTTTCCTGCTTCACCGGCTCTTGCAGCTTCTATTGCCGCATTTAGTGCCAGAAGGTTTGTCTGTTCTGCAATGTTCTCAATGGATTCTACAAATAACCCTATATCCTTTGTGGTGTTGGTCAGCTTTTCAATAACCGCGAAAATCTTTTCGGATGTATCTAAGGTTTCAGCGGATTTTGCGCGAAGAGTATTTACAGCCTCCAAGCCGGCGTTGTTTAAATCGCTGATTTTCGTCGTCTCGTTTATAACACCGTTGTAAGTTTCGTATACAACGTTTATCTGCTCCGAAAGCTTTTCAACTGCCTGCACGCCTTTCTGGGATTCCTCGGCCTGTTCGGATGCGCCTTTAGCTATTTCATCGACAGTTTTGGAGATTTCAGACATGGCGGCAGAAGCCTCTTGGGAGGTTGTGCTCACTTTTCGCGAAGATTGTATGATTGACATGGACAATGTAAAAAATCCTTCTATTAAAGTACGTATATCGCTTAGAATAGAATTTACAGTTGAAGACACACCGGCCAGCACGCCATAGCTTTTTGGCTCAATAAAGCGGGAGTAGTCACCCTGCTTTATGGCTTCAATATCATTTGAAAACCGGTTAGCCATTCTCTTGAGATTAATATTCATGGCGATTTTGGTTACGATATAAGTAATAATGCTGGACAGCAGAATGAAAATTATCCCCTGCCATTGTCCGGTTATCAAAAAATATAGCACACTCAGAACTATACCAATAACAAGTGCCACAACAAAAACTATTTTAGTTGCATCGGAATTTTTAACTTTGGTCTTTTCCATGTTTTTCCCTCCATTTATATTATGAACTTACATGTAAAACCTACATGTATGATATAACGTTGTTGATTATAAATATAGTTTCGATATAAATTGCCAAAAATCCTTCCTGGTTTACAAAAATTTTCTATATGTAAATAGGATAAAATGGAGTTTAATATAGAAATAAAATGGAATTAAATTCTTATCCACATCGGCAAAAGTATTGACAGGTTGTGTATGATTGTATACAATAATACACATATACTTATTTACAAAGATACCGTAAATTATGATATAGGGGGGATAAAAATGCTGCAATTCAACAAGAAGACTAATACTCTTGAGCAGACTCAGTACAGGTATGTGCTTCAGGATGTGGAACAGCCTAATCTTTACAGGGAAATATACAGCTACGATGAAATTCCGAAATGTGCGTTTAACCATAGAAAAGTACCCATGTTTCCGGCTGATGAAATATGGATAACCGATACAACCTTTAGGGATGGGCAGCAATCCAGGGCGCCTTATACTGTTGAACAGATAGTCACTCTTTTTGACTTGCTGCATAAACTGGGTGGTCCTAAAGGCATAATCAGGCAGTGCGAGTTCTTCCTTTATAGCGATAAAGATAAAGAAGCGGTTAATAAGTGCCTGGAAAGGGGATACAAGTATCCTGAAGTGACAAGCTGGATCAGAGCTACCAAGAAGGACTTCCAGCTAGCCAAAGATATGGGCATGAAAGAGAGCGGCATCCTGGTCAGTTGTTCAGATTATCACATCTTTAAAAAGCTCAATATGACCAGAAAGCAGGCCCTTGATCATTATCTCGGCATAATAAAGAGTGCCATCGAGGTGGGGATAAAGCCGCGCTGCCACTTTGAAGACATAACGAGGGCTGATTTTTACGGATTTGTTGTCCCATTTGCTTTGGAATTGCGAAAGCTTATGGAAGAAAGCGGTGTACCCATAAAAATCCGTGCCTGTGATACCCTGGGGTATGGCGTGCCCTATCCGGGAGCGGCGCTGCCAAGAAGCGTTCCGGGCATAATTTACGGGCTCAGGCATCATGCGGGTTTTCCCAGCGAGTTGATAGAGTGGCATGGACACAATGATTTCTATAAAGCCGTGATAAATTCTGCTACTGCGTGGCTGTACGGCGCTTCCAGCGTTAACTGTTCGCTTCTCGGCATTGGGGAAAGGACCGGCAACACTCCTCTTGAGGCTATGGTGATTGAATATGCCCAGCTCAGGGGGACTACCGATGGTATGGATACGACGGTGATAACTGAAATTGCGGAATATTACGAAAAAGAGATCGGCTATACCATACCCGAGAGGACTCCTTTTGTAGGAAAGCAGTTCAATGTCACCCAGGCAGGCATACATGCTGACGGTTTGCTGAAAGATGAAGAAATTTATAATATATTTGATACGGCGAAGCTGCTTAACAGGCCCATAGGGGTGGCCATAAACCAGGTGTCGGGCCTTGCGGGCATTGCTCACTGGATAAACAGCTATTTAGGATTGAGCGGCAGCAAGAGGATTGACAAAAAGGATGAAAAGGTGCAGAAAATCAAGGAGTGGGTCGACAAGCAGTATGCAGCCGGCAGGGTGACTTCCATTTCGGATAAGGAGATGGAGGAAGCAATAAAGGAACTGACGCCGGAATTATTGGATTTGGCACTGTAAAATGCAATAATTATTAGTTGTTTTAAGGTTTGGAAAAGCAAGAATAGCAGGGGGTAATGGAATTGGGACTTAACTTAGCTCAAAAAATAATTAAAGACCACTTGATAAGCGGAGAGATGATAGCGGGCAGCGAAATATCAATCAGGATAGACCAGACTTTGACCCAGGATTCCACGGGGACGATGGCCTATCTTCAGTTTGAAGCTATGGGGATTCCCAGGGTAAAAACCAAGAAATCTGTAGCATATATAGACCACAATACACTGCAGGCCGGTTTCGAGAATGCCGACGACCATAAATATATACAGACCGTCGCTTCAAAGCACGGCATATATTTTTCGCGGCCCGGAAACGGTATATGTCATCAGGTCCACCTCGAGAGGTTTGGGGTTCCGGGCATGACGCTGCTTGGTTCTGACAGTCATACCCCCACCGGTGGAGGTATAGGGATGCTCGCAATTGGAGCGGGCGGCCTTGATGTTGCTGTTGCGATGGGCGGAGGACCATACTACCTGATGATGCCCAAGGTATGCAGGATTAACCTGAAAGGGAAGCTAAAACCGTGGGTTTCGGCGAAGGATATAATACTCGAGATCTTGAGAATCCTTACGGTAAAAGGAGGAGTAGGCAAGATTATAGAGTATGGGGGTGAAGGCATAAAGCACCTGACGGTACCTGAAAGGGCTACAATAACAAATATGGGTGCCGAGCTTGGAGCCACCACCTCCATATTCCCCAGCGACGAAGTTACAAGAGCCTTCCTCAAGGCCCAGGGCAGGGAGAAGGATTGGATAGAGCTGAAGCCGGACGAAGACGCCGTATATGACGAGGAGATTGAGATAGACCTGAGCGAGCTGGAGTCTCTTGTAGCGCAGCCTCACAGCCCGGACAAGGTTGCGAAGGTCAGGGATGTAGGCAAAATTAAAGTTGACCAGGTTGCTATAGGCAGCTGCACAAACTCTTCGTATGTGGATATGATGAAAGTGGCAAAGATATTGAAAGGCAAGACCGTGCACCCGGATGTAAGCCTTGTAATCGCTCCGGGTTCCAAACAGGTGCTGACGATGCTCGCTCAAAATGGGGCACTGGCGGATATGGTTGCTGCAGGGGCGAGGATACTGGAGTCCGCCTGCGGACCCTGCATAGGGATGGGACAGGCACCTGCTTCAAATGCGGTTTCTCTCAGGACTTTCAACAGGAATTTTGAGGGAAGGAGCGGCACGCCTTCGGCAAAAGTGTACCTTGTGAGCCCCGAGGTAGCTGCGGCAAGCGCTATAGCAGGGGTGCTCACCGACCCGAGGGAACTGGGAGAAGCCCCTGAAGTGGATATGCCTGAAAAATTCGTTATAAACGACAACATGATTGTAGCGCCTGCACCTGAAGGGACAGAGGTGGAGGTTGTCAGAGGGCCTAACATCAAACCCTTCCCTGTTAACAAAGAGCTTCCGGAAAAAGTGGAAGGCAGAGTATTAATAAAGGTAGGGGACAACATCACAACCGACCACATAATGCCGTCAAACGCGAAGCTGCTTCCATTCCGCTCCAATGTGCCTTATCTTGCGGAATTCTGCCTCACGCCCTGCGACCCGGACTTCCCAAAGAGAGCGAAAGAATGGGGAGGAGGCTTCATAGTGGGAGGTTCCAACTACGGGCAGGGCTCAAGCCGTGAGCATGCGGCCCTTGCACCTTTGCAGCTGGGAGTAAAAGGAGTGATAGCGAAATCCTTTGCAAGGATCCATAGGGCAAACCTCATCAACTCCGGCATAATACCTATGACCTTCGTAAATGAAGCGGATTATGATGAAATAGAAAAGGGAGACGAATTGGTTCTTGAGAATGTGAGGGAGCAAATCAAGAGCGGAAGCGAGCTTGTAATCAGAAATAAGGGGAAAGGCAAGGATATAAGAGTAAAGGTATCCCTTTCACAGAGGCAGGTTGAAATTATACTTGCGGGAGGACTTTTGAATTATACAAAAAAGCAGAGCGGACAGTAAATTTTTATGGTTAAGGAAACGGCACACAGCTGTTTCCTTGAGCTCTTCAGAGAGGAGGAGCATATATTGGCAAAAATTCGACTTGATGAAAATGACAGTCACTCGAATTCACTCAGGGGCAGGGTTTTTGCCCAGCTTGAAAACGATATACTGAACGGGAAATACCAAGCTGGCGACAGCCTTATCGAGACAAAGCTTTCGGACGAACTTGGAGTAAGCAGGACGCCTGTGCGCGAAGCGATAAGGCAGCTTGAATTGGAGGGACTGGTCCAGTCGATACCCAACAAGGGCGCGATAGTGAAAGGCGTTTCTGCCCAGGACATTGAAGATATGTATACAATCAGGATGATGATAGAGGGCCTGGCAGCCAGGTGGGCTGCTGAGAAAATAACTCCTGAAGAATTGGGGGAGCTTAAGGAAGCAATTGAGTTTGAGGAATTTTATACCCTGAAAAATGATGTTGACCATCTCCTGAAGTTTGATTCAAAGTTTCACGAGATAATATTCAGGGCCAGCAAGAGCAAGCCCCTTATGCATATGCTGAGCACCTTTCACCACTATCTGCAGAGAGCCAGGAGTGCTTCGCTGGAGACGCCGGGAAGGGCTCAAAAAGTATTGGAGGAGCACAAGGCCATATTCCAGGCTATAATGGAAAGAGATGCCGAAAAAGCTGAAAAGCTGACGACCGAACATATAAAGAACGCAAGCTCCAACCTGTTGAGACATAGGAAAGAAAAAGGGATATAAACATAAAGAAAGAATAATAAAAAACTTAAAGGCTTAAACAAGCCTTTAAGTTTTTTTATGGTGACCCATAGGGGATTCGAACCCCTGTTGCCGCCGTGAGAGGGCGGAGTCTTAGGCCGCTTGACCAATGGGCCGTACCATCTCTGCAAAAAACATTATAACATGTCTCAAATGAAATTTCAACAGTTAAATTGCGGCTTTTTCCTATGATTCATCCATTGCGCATCTGAGTGTTTGAACAAATTTTCCAACCTCTGCTACAGCTTCCTCCGGATTTGAGCTTTCTTCAATGCGCTTGACTATCGCGCTTCCCACGATCAAACCGTCGCCGTACTTTTTCAGCCGGCGTATATGCTCGGGGGTGGATATGCCGAAGCCGATAGCCTTTGGAATCCTTGCAACCTTGTTGATGTATGAAAAAAACTCATCAAAATCCGTGCTGAACTCCTTTCTCATGCCTGTCACCCCAAGGGAAGAGACACAGTAAAGGAAGCCTTTTGCGTCTTTTGCTATCCTTTCTATTCTGTTTCTGGATGTTGGAGAGACGAGCGTTATTATATCAACTAAGTACTTTTCTGCCACATCATCGATTTCACTCCTTTCCTCATATGGCAGGTCGGGTATGATCACGCCGTCGATGCCTGACGCCGCGCAATCGGCAAAGAACCGTTCCGGGCCGTACTGTAGTATGCAATTGAAATATAAAAGATATAAAAGAGGCACTTTTACTTCCTTTCTGAGCTTTACCACCATGTCCATTATGTCTTTGATTTTGATGCCCTTTTTAAGAGCTCGTGAATTTGCCAGCTGAATGACTGGCCCTTCTGCTATGGGGTCGGAATATGGTATGCCAAGTTCAATTATATCCGCTCCTTTCCTCTCCATTTCTTTAACAATATCTATCGTCGCTTCCAGCGTCGGATCTCCCGCCGTTATAAAGGTTATCAAAGCCTTTCTGTTTCTTTCCCTTAATTCCTTAAATTTCTGTTCAATCCTGCTCATACTTTAAACCTCCATGAAAGGTATTTTCGTCCACTATAACTCCCCTCATTCCCGGATTCTGTGCTCTTACAGCTCTTCTCCCATATATCTCGCCACAGAGTACACGTCTTTATCCCCTCTGCCTGAAAGGTTGACCACGATGATTTTGTCCTTTGCAAGCTGAGGCGCCAGTTTCATGGCATAAGCCACCGCATGGGAGCTTTCAAGGGCAGGTATGATCCCTTCGACCCGAGCGAGATACCTGAAGGCATCTACGGCTTCCCTGTCGGTGACAGGTAAATATTGAGCCCTTCCACTTTCATGCAGATATGCGTGTTCAGGGCCTACCCCAGGGTAATCAAGGCCGGCCGATATTGAGTATACCGGGTCTATCTGCCCGTCTTCATCCTGCAAAAAGTAGGATTTCATACCATGCAATACCCCTATCCTGCCCCTTGCAATAGAGGCGGCATGCCTTCCCGAGTCTATGCCTTCGCCTGCGGCTTCCACTCCGATCATTTTTACTTCTTCATCTTTTATGAAAGGATAGAATAAGCCCATCGCATTGCTGCCGCCTCCCACACATGCAATAAGGTAATCCGGCTTTCTTCCTTCTTTTTCCACAATCTGCCTTTTTACTTCATTTCCTATTACGCTCTGAAAATCGCGGACCATTGTGGGATAAGGGTGGGGGCCAACCACTGAGCCTATAATATAAAAGGTATCTTCCACAGTCGCCGTCCATTCGCGCATAGCCTCATTCGTCGCATCCTTCAGGGTACCGGTTCCTGACGACACAGGTCTGACTTTCGCTCCCAGGAGTTTCATCCTGAATACATTCAGCGCCTGTCTTTCAATGTCCTCCTTGCCCATAAAAACATCGCATTCAAGCCCGAAAAGAGCAGCTGCGGTCGCGGTGGCCACGCCGTGCTGCCCTGCGCCTGTTTCGGCTATAACCCGCTTCTTGCCCATCTTTTTTGCGAGAAGGGCCTGGGCCAGGACATTGTTTATCTTGTGAGACCCGGTATGGTTCAGATCTTCACGCTTGAGGTAAACCTTGGCCCCACCGAGGTCTGCGGTCATCCTTTCGGCGAAATACAGTAAGGAAGGCCTGCCTGCATATTCTTTCAGATAAAAATCCAGCTCCCTGTTAAAATCCGGGTCCTCCTTGTATCTTTCATATTGGTTTTCAAGCTCGATCAAAGCGTTCATCAAAGTTTCAGGCGCATATCGCCCGCCAAACCGTCCAAACCTGCCCTTGTTTTGCAAAGTCATAATACAGCCTCCCATCGTTAAATCCTTTCAATATGCGTGGTACCTTGCCATATTAATAAAATCCCTTATTTTCGCTTCGTCCTTCCGGCCGTCAGTCTCAACCCCGCTGCTTACGTCAACTACGCAGGGCTTTACGATGCTTACGGCTTCCTTTATATTTTGGCTATTAAGCCCACCCGCCAGCACTATGCTGCCGTATTTTTTGGCTTCCACAGCCAGGCTCCAGTCAAATGTTTCTCCCGTGCCCCCGTAGTTTCCTTCGCTGTATGCATCCAGCAGAAACTTGTCAGCTTCATAGTTCTTGAGCTTATCCAGTGAGCTTTTGTCTTTTACACGTACCGCTTTCCAAATTTCCACCTTCGGACCAAAGGGGGCAGCTTTTTCCGGCTCAGGAGGGCCGGATGCCAAAAGGGGTCGTCCCTTTTGGTTCAACCGGCCTAATTTTAGCCTTAAGTCAACAATATACTCAGGTGTTTCATCACCGTGGAGCTGTACAACGTCAAGCCCACATTCGGCAACTATTTCGGCTATTTTAGACGCTTCCTCGTTCACAAAAACTCCGGCTTTTTTAATGGAAGCGTTGAGGGAGCCTGCCAGCATTTTTGCCTCCAAAGGGGATACCTGTCTTCTGCTTTTTGCAAACACAAATCCCACATAATCCGGGAGATGGGTGTTAACACAGCGCACATCCTCTTCTCTTCGTATGCCGCATATTTTTATCTTAACCATGCTGTAGGCCCACCCTCAGTTCGTCTATTTTGCTCCTGATTGAAGCCGCCTTCATAAAAGTCTCACCTATCAGCACTGCGTCAACACCCAGGTCCTTGAGATATTTGACATCCTCTGCCGTCTTTATTCCGCTTTCGCTCACAACTGCCCTGTCATAGGGTATATAATTCATCAGTCTTTCAGTTGTTTTCAGGTCCACTTCAAAGTTTTTCAAGTTCCTGTTGTTTATTCCGATGATTTTTGCCCCCGATTCCAACGCCTTTTCCACATCTTCCCTGGTGTGCACTTCCACGAGGCATTGCATGCCAAGGATGTCTGCGACTATCCGGAATTTCCTTAAAGTTTCGACAGGCAACACCGATGCTATGAGCAGTATGGCGTCCGCACCGATATACCGGGACTGGTAGACCTGCCATAGATCTATTATAAAGTCCTTGCGCAAGATAGGCAGCGGAAAGGCCTGGCGGATTTTTACCAGGTAATCGTCGTTGCCCAGAAAAAAGTTTTTCTCGGTCAATACGGATATTGCCTGCACTTTCGCGGCACAGTATTCCCTCGCAATCTCCAGGGGGTCGAACTCCCCTTTGATTATTCCCCTGGAGGGAGAGGCTTTTTTTACCTCGGCGATTATAGACAGCTCGCCTTCTCTCTTTATCGCCTTATAAAAATCCTGTACGGCATGTAAACCTTGCCTCTTGAGCCTTTGCTTCCAGCCCTCTATGGATGTTTGTTTCATTTCTTCTCCTAATTGAAGCCTTTTTTGTTGTATTATTTCATCCAAAATCATGATTGGTACTCCTTTCATTTTTTTCAGGCAAAAAGCGCCGCCTGGTTCCGGACTAAGGAATTAGTGAACTCTCTCATTTCACAAAGCTTCTTCATGGCTTTTCCCGCATCGATTATGTCCATGGCCATCTCAATCCCGTCCCTGATATTGTCCACTGCTTTGCCTACATACAGGGCAGCGGCAGCATTTATCAATACTGCATCCCTTCTCCCGCTCTTTTCACCTTCAAAAATGGAGTTGATTATCATGGCATTCGCTTGCGCATCTCCACCGGCAAGCTCTTCTTTGGAGGCTCTCCTCAAGCCCAGCTCTTCCGGATTGATTTCATAGTCCAGAACTTCCCCATCCTTTATCTCGCAAACTTTTGTCGGGGCCGCCGTGGATATTTCATCCAGACCGTCCATCCCGTGTATCACCATGGCTCTCTCAATATTGAGCTTGAGCAGCACATTGGCGATAGTGGCAGTTAAGCTGTGGTGGAATACTCCGAGGACCTGTCCCTTTACACCGGCAGGGTTGGTGAGAGGGCCCAGCATATTGAATATGGTCCTGAACCCCAACTCCTTTCTGGGGCCGGCAGCATGTTTCATGGATTTATGGAAGGTCGGGGCGAACATAAAGCCTATTCCGATTTTTTCAATGCATTCCTTCACCTGCCCGGGCGAAAGAGATATGTTCACTCCCAGCGCTTCCAGCACGTCGGCGCTTCCGCTCCTGCTGGAAACCGACCTGTTGCCGTGCTTTGCCACAGTCACCCCCGCTGCGGCCGCAACGATTGCAGCCGCCGTCGATATGTTGAATGTATTGGACCCGTCGCCCCCTGTTCCACAGGTATCTATGGAATACCCGACCTCAGGCGATATCCTGTCCGCCTTTTCTCTCATGGCCTTTGCACAGCCGGTAATTTCCTCGATGGTTTCCCCCTTGAGCCTTAGCGCTGTCATAAAGCTGCCTATCTGGGCTTGCGTAGCCTCTCCGGCCATTATGCAGTTCATGGCTCCCATGGCTTCCTCTTCAGTTAAGCTCCTGCCTTCCACGATTTTCTGAATCGCTTTTTTTAACATATCTACCTCTCCTCTCTTCTCATCTCGTCTGGGTGGGGAACTGCGATATTCCCGCTTCCGAGCTCCGTTCCCCTGCAATAGCTCTTTTGCGGTGAAAAAGCTTTATTGCCGCAATATGATTTTTGTAGCGGTGTCAGGCGATGATATCGGCTTTCAGAAAATTCTCCAATATCCTCTTACCGTGCGGTGTTAATACCGACTCAGGATGAAACTGTATCCCATAGACCGGATAGCTTTTATGCTTCAATCCCATGATTTCGCCCTCCAAAGTCCGGGCTGTCACTTCCAGATCCTCAGGGAGGCTGCTGTCCTCTACAATCAGCGAATGGTACCTGCCGGCTTTTATCCTGTCGGGAAGCGATGAAAAGAGCTTGCATTGCCTGTCCACCACCACCTCGGATGCCTTCCCGTGTACCAGCCTTCTTGCGTGCACCACCTTGCCGCCGTAGGCTTCACCGATGCTCTGATGACCCAGGCATATCCCAAGGATGGGTATGTAGGGACCGGCTTCTTTAATCAAGTTTACCGATATCCCTGCGTCCTTCGGGAATCCGGGTCCCGGAGAAATGATTATGTGTGAAGGCCCTTTGTGCAGGACTTCTTTTACCGTGATCCTGTCATTCCTGTAGACCTCTATGTCAGGGTTTAGCTCCCCGACATACTGGCATATATTGTAAGTGAATGAATCATAGTTGTCGATTATGAGTATCATTTTATTTCATCCACCTCCTCAAGGGCTTTTAAGAGAGCCCTGGCCTTGTTCAGCGACTCCTCGTATTCCTTTTCGGGGACCGAATCCGCCACTATACCTGCCCCTGCCTGGATATAAGCCTTTTTATCCTTGAAAATGATTGTTCTTATGGTGATGCAGCTGTCGAGATTTCCGTTAAAGCTTAAATATCCTATAGCTCCCCCGTAGGGACCTCTTTTTGTTCTCTCCAGCTCGTCTATAATTTCCATGGCCCTTATCTTTGGAGCACCTGAGAGGGTACCGGCGGGAAGCACCGCCATCAGGGCGTCGAAAGGCGTCTTATCTTCCCGGAGCTCTCCTTGGATATTTGAAACTATATGCATGACGTGGGAATACCTTTCAACGTGGGCCATGTTTTTGACGACCACTGTCCCGTACTTCGAGACTTTTCCGATGTCATTCCGTCCGAGGTCTACAAGCATTGTGTGTTCTGCGAGCTCCTTTTCGTCGGCGAGGAGCTCTTTCTCCAAAAGTTTGTCTTCCTCTTTTGTTGCGCCCCTTTTTCTTGTACCGGCGATGGGGCATGTTTCCACAATCCTGTTTTCCACTCTTACAAGCATCTCGGGAGATGAACCCACAAGCCTATATCCCTCAAATTTTAAATAATACATGTAAGGGGAGGGATTTATCACCCTCAAAGTCCTGTATACATTAAAGGGATCATGGTCTGTTTCTACGCACAGGCGCTGTGACAGCACCACTTGGAATATGTCTCCGTCTTTTATATACTGTTTCGCTTTCAGCACATTCTCACAGAACTGTTCCGCTGTTGTATTGCTGAAGTATTTTAAACTTTTTTTAGGAGCCCCTGTTTCAGACCTGAAGGCGTCGGATACTTTCCACCTGGATGAGAGGATTTCCTTATGAATTTGCTTGATTCTTTCCACAGCGCTGTTATAGCTTCTTTCTATGCTGCCGTTGGTACGCATGTTAACGATTATGTGGATTTTCTGTTTAAGGTGGTCAAAAACAAGCACCTCGTCGACAAACATAAAATGGCATTCCGGAAGGCCGAGGTCATCTTCAGGTACATCGGGAAGATTTTCATAGTACCTTATTAAGTCGTAACCGAAAAAACCTACCGCTCCGCCGGTAAATCTAGGGAGCCCAGGAACATCGGCGCTTTTATAGCTTTCCAGGAGCTTTTTTAAGATTTCTATAGGGTTGCCTTCTTCTTCTCTGGTACCGCTGTTCCTGTCGGTTATAGTTGTGGTATTGCCGCTGCTTCTGACTATTAAAAAGGGATTCCTGCCGATAAATGAGTATCTGGCCCATTTCTCCACATTCTCGACGCTTTCCAGCAAAAAACAGTACTCGCTGTCTTCAAACCTTTTAAAGAGGCTTATAGGTGTTTCGGTGTCGGCATAGACCTCCCTTGAAACAGGGATGAGCACGTTGCCTTTTGCTAATTCTTTAACTTGATCCAAGGTCGGATAAAACATTTTGAGGCCTCCCTTCTTCGGGAAGACATGAGAAGCGGCATAGAGAACAAAAAACCAGGCAGAAGACACCTGGCATTTCAGACATATTTCATTTATCATGCCTCGTCTCTTCTCATCTCTTCTCTACTCTTCAAAACTAAGCTCATCTCATCTATAATTTTACAATTTAATGAAATTATAACATGGTGTTCAGGCAAATGCAATATTTTTTAACCGAGTCAAACATATTTTTCCATAATCTGTCTAAACGGAATTTTTAACCGTCAGCCGGACTCCTCGGCCTGTTTTGCAAAAGCCTGTGGCATAAAGATCAAATATATGTTATTAGGCGTAACTGCTCAAGGCAGTGGAAACCGCCGGTTTCCAAACTCGGCAGCAACATATGGAGACGGCCGGTTGCTTAGGCCTGATTTGCATATTCCCAAAGGGCCTCGTCTACAGCCTTTAGGTTTTCATAAGGAGTATCTTTGGGTACTTCGCATCCCGCGCTTATGAAAGTCCTCTCGTCGGACACGTCAAGGCAGGCCTTTACCGCCTGTCTTATCGACTCGGGCGTGCCAAGGTAAAGAACCCTTACAGGGTCAAAATTCCCGTTGGCGGAGCAGTGGCCTTTGAATTTTTCTACGCTTGTTTTGAAGTCAACCATCCAGTCGATATCGATGATATCTGCTCCCGACTTCCATATGTCGTCCAGAAGGTGGCTTATATTGCCGCATATGTGCAGTTTAACTTTTGCGCCTGCGTCGTGTATGGCTTTAAAGAGCTTTTGCTCAAAAGGAAGCACAAATTCTCTGTAGTGTTCAGGGCTTATCAATGAGGCTGCCGCAATATTCATTATAAAATCCTTTGGTTGCACAATCAACACTTTTATATCCTATCGCACTGTTGAATCTTATGCTATAATACCCCTGTAAAAATTTATGCAATGGGGTTGGCTTATGAAACTGCCGGAGGAATTTTTGAATAAAATGAATGCTCTCCTGGGGGCTGAAGAATACAGGGACTTTCTCAGTTCTTTTGACATGCCCAGGCATTACGGTCTCCGCGTAAACACGCTCAAAATAAGCATAGAGGAGTTCAGGAGGATATCTCCCTTCAAGCTGGAGCCGGTGCCATGGGCCAGGGACGGCTTTTATTACCCTGAGGGCGAAAGCCCGGGCAGGCACCCATACTATTATGCCGGGCTTTATTATATACAGGAACCGAGCGCCATGCTGCCGGGAGAGGTGATGGACGCACAACCGGGGGAACGCATTCTGGATTTGTGCGCGGCTCCCGGGGGCAAGACCGTGCAGATTGCGGCAGGGATGAGAGGCGAAGGACTGCTTGTAGCCAATGATATCAGCTCCGACAGGGTTAAAGCCCTTGTGAAGAACATAGAGCTTTGCGGTGTCAGGAATGCTATAGTTACAAATGATACCCCTGAGAAGCTGGCGAAGACCTTCAAGGGGTATTTTGATAAAGTATTGGTGGACGCCCCCTGCTCAGGTGAGGGGATGTTCCGCAAGGATGAGGACGCGGTTCGCAGTTGGGAGAAATTCAAGTGCGACACCTGTGCCCTCATGCAACATGATATACTCACGAGCGCGGACAAGATGCTAAAGCCGGGAGGATACCTTGTATACTCCACATGCACTTTTTCACCTGAGGAAGACGAAAGGATGATATTCCGGTTTATGGCTGAACACAGCGAATATGAGCTTGTAGATATACCTAAGACGGGAGGTATTGAGGGCGGAAGGCCTGAGTGGGCCGACGGGAATGTCGAACTGAGGAAGGCTGCAAGGCTGTGGCCTCACAGGCTAAAGGGCGAAGGCCATTTTGTCGCCAAGCTGAAGAAAAAGGGAGGCGGGCCGGGAAATGGGAGAGAAAAAAACCAGGGCAGGCCGGACTGCGGCTCTCTCGAAGCCTTTTATGCATTTTCGCGGGAAAACTTAAATATAGAAATAAAGGGCTACTTTCAGGTTAAAGGGCGCAACCTTTACTACCTTCCTGAGGCGCCTCCGGATTTGGGGGGCATCAAAGTGGCGAAATTCGGCTGGTATTTGGGGGAGTTTGTGAGGGACAGGTTTGAGCCGGCCCATTCCATGGCGGTCTCTTTAAAAAAGGAAGAAATTAAAAAGGTGATTGACTTTTCGTCAAAGTCAAGGGATGTTTTGAGCTATCTCAAAGGAGAGACCATCATGCTTGAAGGTGAAAAAGGACTTACGGCGGTATGCGTGGATGGGTATACCCTGGGGTGGGCGAAGCAGACGGGAGATATGCTCAAGAACCTGTACCCGAAAGGGTGGAGAAAGATGGGGTGAGTTTATGAGAAGGACGAAGCGCTTGGATAAAATACTTTCAAATTTAGGATACGGCACCCGAAAGGAGATAAAGCAGCTTGTCAGGGATGGGGCTGTCAAAGTGGACGGAAAGGAAGTTAATGACAGCGGATTGCACGTAGACCCTAATCAAAGTGTCATTGAGATAAACGGCGAGGTTTTAAACTACAGGGAATTTATATATGTTATGATGAATAAGCCTGCGGGAGTTATATCGGCGACTTATGACAGCAGGCTGAAGACGGTGGTAGATATACTTCCTGACGAGTTCAGGCATTTCGATCTTTTTCCGGCCGGAAGGCTGGATATTGATACCGAAGGGCTTTTGCTCATGACTAATGACGGCCAGCTGGCTCATGAGCTGCTGTCCCCCAAAAAGCATGTGCCCAAGAAGTATTACGCTCTCATCGCAGGCAATGTGACAGAGGAGGATAAAAGGAAGTTCAGCGAGGGGGTTGTGCTGGATGACGGCTACAAGACCCTGCCTGCCGACATGACGATACTTAGGTCGGGCGAACGCTCGGAAGTGGAGCTTGTGATATGTGAGGGCAAGTTCCATCAGGTGAAGAGGATGTTTGAAGCCGTAGGCAAGAAGGTAAAATATTTAAGAAGGATTGAAATGGGCGGGCTCAAGCTGGATGAGTCCCTTGAGCCGGGCGAATGCAGAGAATTGACGGAGGAAGAGCTAAGACTGCTGAAGAATTATCAATAACAGGAGAGAAAGTTATGAATAAGCAAAACGTCCAAAAGTTGGGCCTGTTTCTGAAAGGGCTGGAACAGAGAATTACAGAAAACATTGACTACTTCAGAAAAATAACTGCCGAATATAAGTCAGGAACAAAGACATATACTGCAAATGTGAATGCTGAGGAGGGCAGGCTTAAGATAAATTTTAACGGACGCACCGAAATAATCGAAATTAGCCGGCTGTCCGAAGAACTGTCGAAGCATGCTGAAAACTACGACAGCGTCATAATTGCATATGAGGAGCGGGGGACCGCCATATTCATAGAGGCGGATGGTAAGAACGTCAAGATGAGCACCAAGCAGACCCAGGCTGAGAATATTGTGAAATCCCATTGCGAGACCTCCCATATAGGAAACAGGGATTATTATATAAAAGTAGGCCAGGCGGACGAGCTGCTCAAGGAGATAGGCATCCTGAGCGCCGACGGGAAGATAAAGAACGACATGATAAGAAAGTATAACCAGATTGACCATTTTGTCGAACTTATAAGCGGCATGCTTAAAGACCTGGCGGAACGCCACGAATCCCTGACGGTCCTTGACTGCGGCTGCGGAAAATCCTATCTAACTTTTGTGTTGAATTACTATATAAAGGAAGTCCTAAAAAAGCCGTGCCATTTCATAGGCCTTGATTATTCGGACACCGTAATAGAAGCGTCAAGGAAAATTGCCCAAAATCTCGACTATAGGAATATGGAATTCAAAGTGACGGATATAAAGAACTATACCGCAGACAGGAAAATTCACCTTGTCATAAGCCTTCACGCCTGTGATACCGCCACCGACGAGGCTATGGCCCTGGCGGTCAGGAACAACGTGGAAGCTATGGTAATGGTGCCTTGCTGCCACAAAGAGCTGTTGAGCCAGTACTCTTATCCGCCTTTTGAGCATATAATCAAGCATGGGATACTGAAGGCCAGGATGGCTGATGTGCTTACAGACGGCATGAGGACGTTGTTTCTTGAAGCTGTAGGATATAAAGTCTCCGTGGTGGAGTATATATCGCCCCTCGATACGCCTAAAAACCTCATGATAAGAGCTGAAAAGGTGTCAGCCGCCAACAGGCAGGCCATGGATGAATACCGGAAACTGAAAAAGCTGCTGAAGGTCAGCCCTGCCCTTGAGAGATTGGTTTTAAGTACAGACGGCATAAATTAGAGCTTTTGGGGGTGTTTTCTTCAAAAGCAATACTCGTCCAGTTATGCACCGGGCTATTGAAAAAAGCCATAAGGTATGTTAGAATTTAAATATAAGCTGTCATGAAGGCAGCAAGAGGTTACCTTTTTGAATGGAACATGGGCTATGAAGGTCCTATTTAGATGACGGGCTTTCATAGCCCATTTTACATTATATGAAAGGGTGATTTTAAATGCATATTCCTGATGGCTATTTGAGTCTTCAAACCAGTTTGCCTGCTTTTGGGGTGATGGTGCCAATCTGGTCGGTTGCTTTAAGCAAGGTGAAAAAAGTTCTGCACGCTAGGCACATTCCCTTGCTGTCTTTATGCGCTGCTTTCTCTTTTGTAATTATGATGTTCAATGTCCCGCTGGGGGCGAGTTCCGTCCATGCTGTCGGAGCGGTGTTCATCGCGGTGCTGATGGGACCATGGGCGGCTTGCATTGCTGTATCCGTCGCTTTAATCATACAAGCGCTGGTTTTCGGAGATGGGGGCATACTGGCAATTGGCGCTAATTGCTTTAATATAGCCTTTGCAATGCCTTTTACTGGATATTACGTTTATAAGCTGATCGCAGGCAAGTCTGATATATTATCAAAGCGAAGCATCATCGGCGCTTTTGCTGGGAGCTACATAGGGCTTAACGTGGCTGCCTTTTTGACGGCTGTCGAATTTGGCATCCAGCCTTTATTGTTCAAGGCGGCTGACGGGGTAACGCCGTTATACGGTTTTTACCCGCTGTCTGTTGCTGTGCCCGCCATAATGATTGAGCATCTTCTTGTTGCGGGAGTTATCGAAGGAGCGGTCACGGCTGCAGCTGTTGCCTACATTGCTAAATTCAACCCGCAGCTTTTTGACATGGCTGAATCCGGAAGCCCAAAAACCGGGGAATCGGTATTTTCCAGGTACAAGGCATTTATACTGGGGCTTGCGGCAATGGTTATTATGGCTCCGGTAGGACTTATCGCGACAGGCACCGCCTGGGGCGAATGGGGTGTGGATGAAGTCCAGGAGATGATAGGATACGTCCCTTTAGGGCTTAAAAAACTTTCGCAAATCTGGAACTCATTGATACCTGATTATACGTTGCCGGGGCTGGAAGGCAGCTTTCTCAAGTCTTCGGTAGGATATATAGCTTGTGCGGTAATCGGCATTGTGCTGATATCGGCGGTGATGGCTATATCAAGCAAGCTCATCACAAAAAGAGAGGAAAACTGATGCAATTAAACGACTCGCAAATTAAACAGGTTGGCATTCCTGATTGGATGCTTGGCACGGATAACACTGATTTAAAAAAGGCAGGCAGGACACATACCGGTTTTTTAAGCAAGACCCTCAGAGAGGTTTACGGTGTGCTGCAAAATGACTTGCTTGCCGAAAGGTTTGCATCAAAGCAAGGCTTTTTTCAGGGAATTGATCCAAGGGTGAAGCTGGGGTCAGTCCTGCTTTTTATGGTTATTGCGGGGGCGGCAAAAAGCTTTGTGACCCTGGTAATTCTGTTTGTCGTAGCGCTGGCTCTGGTAAAACTCTCGTATCTTGGCGTGGCTGCTTATATAAAACGGGTATGGTTTATACTGCCGCTGCTTTTGTTGATACTGTCGCTGCCTGCTGCGACAAACCTTGTCATGCAGGGAAGGCCGCTTTTCTACCTGTACAGGGGATTGGAGGCTAAACTGTTGTTCATCAGGCTGCCCCAGGAGCTTTACCTGTCCCTGGAAGGCTTAAAATCGGTAGTAAAAATGTCGTTGCGCGTAGGGGTATCCATCTCTTTTGGCTATATACTTGTCATGACCACAAGGTGGTCTCATTTGACCAAGTCGCTTGCTGTTTTGAGGGTGCCCGGGCTGGTGACAGCCTTGCTTGATATGACATACAGGCACATTTTTGTCCTGTCAAAGCTTTCAATAGAGATGTTCGAAGCAAGAAAACTGCGCACTGTGGGCAAGATAAGCAATAGGGACAACCGGAAATTCATTTCCGGCAGCATAGCTTTTTTGTTTATTAAGGCGAATTATATAAGTGAAGAGATATATGGTTCAATGCTGTGCAGGGGATATACGGGGGAGCCGGTGAGCCTGATGGAATTCAGACTGTCCCGGAACGATTTTGTCTGGGCTTGCAATATGGCAATTATATTGGTTATACTCGCAATCCTATAAGGCTTTGGATGGAGGAAACACCGTTGAACGGCGATACTATGGTTTTTAAACTTGATAATGTTTACTTTAATTATCCTTATGAACAGCCTGTGCTTGTGGATATTTGCCTGTCCGTAAGAGCAGGTGAAAAGCTGTGCATACTTGGGGCTAACGGAAGCGGCAAGTCCACGCTGCTTAAGCTTTTAGCCGGCCTGATTTATCCGCAGAAAGGTGTGTTCAGGGCTTTTGGCGATGAAATTAACGAGAAGGTGTTAAACGATAAAGAGTTTTCACGGGCTTACCACAAACGCGTCGGGTTTATATTCCAGAACTCGGATACACAGCTTTTTTGCAGCACCGTAAGAGAAGAAATAGCATTTGGCCCCCTGCAACTGAAGCTGCCTCCGGAACAGGTGCGCCGGAGGGTTGATGACGTGCTGAACCTGCTTGGCATCCGGCATTTAAAGGACAGGACTCCTTTTAAACTGAGCGGTGGAGAGAAAAAGAAGGTTGCGCTGGCATGCGTGCTTGCGCTGAACCCTGAAGTGCTCATCCTTGATGAGCCCACCAACGGTCTTGACCCCCGGACTCAAAGGTGGCTTGTAGAGCTGCTGGTGGGCTTGAACAACGCCGGCAAGACCATCATTACATCCACTCACAATCTTGAGCTTGTACAGGAAATATCAGACAGGGCTGTGGTCTTCGGCGATGACCACAGAATTGTAATGGATGCGCCTACAATCAAAGTTCTTGAAGATGTACCGCTTCTTCAGAAGGTAAACCTCGTAGATGAATATTATCACAGGCATGGGGAAGGACGCCATGCCCATTTCCATATTCACAATTTTTAATTGATTTGGCCGAAAGTAAAAAGTTTATCTTTACAAAATACCCCTCGGGGGTATATAATATAAAAGATATATAATCAAAAGATATATAATTTATAATAGAAGATAGAAATTTAAGGAGGTTTGCGGTATGGTGGTTAAAGTATATTCAACGCCTACATGCCCGTGGTGTGCCATGGCCAAAAAGTATCTGGCCTCGAAAAATATACCCTTTGAGGACATCGATGTAACAAAGGATAAGGCTGCGGTTGAGGAGATGGTGAGAAAATCAGGACAGAAGGGAGTGCCGGTGATTGATATAGACGGCAATATTGTCATCGGATTCGACCAGAATGCAATAGACCGGCTTTTGGGGACATAAGGGGAGAGCTTTTCTTTGCTCCATTTTTAATTATCTATAGTTGTTTTTTTGGTTATAATAAGGATTATGACACTGCAATACAAACAGGAAATGAAGTGGTGTGCATGCATGATGTTGTGATAGTCGGCGGTGGTCCGGCAGGTTTTACGGCTGCCCTCTACTGCGCAAGGGCAAAGCTTGATACCTTGCTGATCGAAAGGATGTTTTCGGGCGGACAGATGGCTACCACCTACCTCATGGAAAATTATCCGGGTTTCGAAGAGCCGATAAGCGGTCCGGACCTTGCGATACGGATGGAAAACCAGGCAAGGAAGTTCGGTGCCCTTATAGTGAATGATGACGTCATAGATTTACAGCTTGAGGATAAAATAAAGACTGTCAGAACCAAAAACAATTCATATCGGAGCAAGGCAGTGATATTAAGCATGGGCGCTTCCCCAAGAGAGCTTGGGATTCCCAAGGAGAAGGAATTCAGGGGCGCAGGTGTTTCTTACTGTGCGACATGTGACGGGGCCTTTTATAAAGATAAGATAGTTGCCGTAGTAGGCGGGGGAGACACAGCGGCGGAGGACGCTCTTTATCTCACAAGGTTTTGCCCTAAAATTTATATAATACACCGCAGAGATTCCATGAGGGCTGCTAAGATGCTCCAGGATGAGCTGCTTAACAATAAAAAGGTGGAGTTTATGTGGGATTCGAAGGTGGAGGAGATAATAGGCAGGTACGGTGTAGAAGGCGTAAAGGTAAGGAATCTTAAAACAAATGAGCTAAGGGATGTTCAGGTAGAGGGGATATTTGTAGCCATAGGGATGGTACCCAATACAGAGCTTGTGAAAGGAAAAGTTTTACTTAACGAGTCAGGATACGTTGTAACAGATGACAAGATGCAGACCAATATACCCGGAGTATATGCTGCAGGCGATATTCGCGAGAAGGTTTTGAGGCAGGCCATTACTGCGGCCTCTGACGGCGCGGTTGCCGCATATATGGCTGAGCGCTACATCAATGAGAATAAATTGTAATTGTTAAAAAGTATAAAAGATTATACGGAGGCAAACACAAATCTCCTCCCGGCTGAGTATTATAAATTGATAATACTTTCATCAGGGGAGGACTGGATGTGTTTAATGAATTAAGAAGCTGCACGCCCCAGCTGGGGACTAAGGCTCCTGACTTTCAGGCTGATACGACTTTTGGAGAGATGAAGCTGTCGGATTTTACAGGGAAGTGGGTTGTCCTGTTTTCACATCCGGGGGATTTCACACCTGTCTGCACCAGCGAGTTTATAGCTTTCGCCCTGTATTTCCCTCTTTTTGTGCAAAGGAATGTACAGCTGATAGGGCTGAGCGTAGACAGCAAACATTCCCATCTGGCTTGGGTGTACAGCATTTACAGGAATACAGGGATTGAAATCCCCTTCCCGATAATTGACGACAGGAATTTCAAGGTTGCCACCATTTACGGTATGATTGCGCCTGCAATGAGCAGCACCGCAACTGTAAGAAATGTATTTATCATCGACGATAAGCAGATTATCAGGGCTATACTGCAGTACCCCATGACCACCGGAAGGTGTATACCCGAGATATTGAGGATCATCGACTCGCTGCAGACAGCGGACAGGGACAAGGTGGTGACGCCTGCCAATTGGGTCCCCGGAGCGCCTGTAATATTGCCGCCGCCCGGGACATATCGGCAGTTGAAGGAAAGGATTGAGAAGGGTGATGGGTACCGGTGTGTGGATTGGTACCTGTGCTTTAAACCTGACAACAGCGATAAACTCGAAAGGTCAGAGAAATAAGCAAAAGTTTCAGAGCCAGGATTGATGCGGACAGGACTCAATCCTGGCTCCGGGCGCAGCTTCAGCTGAGAGGATGTAAAAATTTTTGTGTATGAGAGATAGGAAATACTCTTTTCTGGTAAGAATTAGCAATATAAACCAGAAAGGAGTATTTTTTATGAGTGTATTACCAAAAGAAGTAGTCCAGGAA
>Ga0134099_1001447_pt1 | contig 22468 bp, 19 predicted proteins | sample 10_taG_2_FD_105482 | JGI IMG/M metagenome (GOLD analysis project Ga0134099, IMG submission 105482) | Switchgrass degrading microbial communities from high solid loading bioreactors in New Hampshire, USA - 10_41_5_180_A2 metaG | ecosystem: Engineered > Bioreactor > Semi-continuous > Anaerobic >...
ATTAAGGCTGAAATGGTTGCCAGTTGGACAAACGACTTAGGTATTGATAATGTCAAGATTCTTCCCGCACCCAACTCCGGTTGGAAAAGAGCGGCTGATGGTCCTAATGGAGAACTGCGTTTCTATTACTGGGGAGAAAACGGTGAAAATGGAATAGTACCCGGAACATATGGTGATCAAGAGAATACTCCTGTACCTGTACCTTTAAAACTAGTTGTAGTGTTTGACCCTGAGGCGACTGACAACGATTATCAAGGCCAAGCCTTCACCCTCAGCAATATCACATTTAATGCTATCCAAGTTACTAACGGAGCTTTAGAATCAGTATGGGGCCCAGAATGGGCAGAAATATTTAGTCCCGATTACGATCCCGGTGATGAAATAAATGCCCTCTACAATAAATACTTTGCTGAAGGCGGATATGGAGCATCAACACAATGCTGGCGGTATCATCTAGGGGAGCCAGAGGAGCCGATACAATACGGCTTGACAGCTCTGGTAGGAGTCTATCAGGATGATAATTTCGTTGAAAATAATGAATGCGGAACAATCGAAGGCCCCGCAGGTCCCTTTAATAAAGGCGATGAGGTTACTCTAACCGCAAGTCCAGGAACTGGCTATCAATTTGTTAGCTGGGACTTTGAAGGTTTGAATTTTGAAGGTGATGCCACAAGCAATTCAATAACATTCACAATGCCGGCAAATCCCGTGACTGTAAAAGCTATTTTTGAAAAAGAAGTAGTAGTACAATATACCTTGAAAGCGGAAGCTTGGAGGACTTATAAGAACTTTAATCAACGGATAACGGAAAAAAGCACTGATTGGGGCACAGTATCACCGACTAGTGTGACAAACGTTGCTGGTACTTCCGTGACATTAACTGCATATCCCAAAGATAAAAAGCCTGGTCCAGGGTATGATCCATATAAAATTGATAGATGGGATGTATCTACAGATGGTGGTGAAACATGGGGATTTGTTCCAGGTTCTCCTAACAAAACAACCCTTATTGTCCCAATCCCAGAAAATAATAATACGATTTATAGGGTAGTATTTAGGTCATAATTGATAGGTTACTTGATCCCATATCTGCTCTCTAATCTTTGGCGGGAACTGGTTTTACAACAGTCCCGCCAAAGCTAGAAAACTAACGAAGATGGAAAGCTAGAAGCTAGTAAAATAATACCCACCAAAGGAGGGTCGCATATGACAAGGAAAAAAAATATAACCAAATTAATATTGGCCATCTTGCTGGCAGCCTTCCTTTGGCCGGGGATGGCCCTGGGAGCTACAGGTTACGAGAATCGCGGAGAGAGCAGCGGGCTGGTTATTACATCGCTACCGGCGGAAAATCCGGAAGATGCAGATACGGGGAACTTAAACCCGGGTGACATTAAGAAATCCAGTTTGCAGTTAAAAAATAACGGTACATCATCCTTTACCGTATATATCCGGACAGTGATTACGGAGGAAAAACCTAAGGATAGATTATCTAAGGCCCTAAGGTTGACCATAATAGAAGGTGGGAATAATAATCCCATCACAAATGCCAGCTTTAGTGATGCTGCAGGGCAAGGAAATATAAGCCTCGGGACTATGGCACCCGGTTCCTCTAAAACTTTGAACTTCACAGTTGAGCTGCCCAAGGGAACAGATAACGAGTACCAGGGTTCCTCCTTAAGTGCGAAGTGGGTCTTCACTACAGTGAGTGGCGGAGGCGGAGATTATGGAGGGTCGCCACCGCCGGAATATCCACCGGAAGAAATTGAGGTTCCACCCGACGATGAGCCTCTGACTCCTGAGGAGCCAGGAGAAGAGGAACCTGAAGAAGAGATTAACGTTCCTACGGAAGAAGAACCCAAAATGCCGGGAACCGGTGTCGGAAGTTCACTTCCCTACTATGCGGCAGGTTCAGCTGTAGTCCTGGCGGGGTTGCTGCTCAGCAAGAGAAAGAAGAAATAAGCTCCTGGACGGCTCCATAAAATAACAAACAAAGCCGGGGATTCCCCGGCTTGATTTTTGCTTCGGACAAGGGAGGCGGCATATGCGGCGCAAACTATTGGCATTGTTAATAATCGTCATAGGCATTGGCATAGTGTGCTATCCAACGGCCAGAGACCTGTATTATAATTACCAGCAAAAAAAGATTATGGAAGCCTGGCTGGCCGGTCTGGAGCAGCTTTAGAGGGAGCCCGTGGAGCCGGTTCAGGAAAGTGAAGAGGAACCGGCCAAAGCCGTACTTGATTTAAGCAAAGAAATGGAAGGGCTGCTCATAATAGAGAAGATTAACTTGAGAGTCCCCATATTGCCGGGGGTGAATAAAAGAAACCTGGATTTGGCGGTGGCCAGCTTGGAAAATACCGCCAAGGCCGGGGAAGTGGGCAATTATGTAATAGCCGGCCACAACAGCCGAACTTATGGGCTGCTCTTTAACAGGTTGGACGAGCTGGATATCGGGGACCGCATTGTGGTCCAAACCAAAGATCAGGAATATGTCTACTATGTTATCGAGACCATGATCGTCCAAGAGGATGATGTGCATGTTTTAAGGCCCGACGGGGAAAGAAGGCTGATTACCCTGGTAACCTGTGATTACAGCACCAAACCTTATCGCCGCTTGATTGTTAAAGGGGAAATGACAGCTTAACTGTTTAACCGGGAACCTGATATCGAGAAACCCTCGTGAGAAACCTTTCGTATGGAAACGGCTTGTCCCAAATTCGCAAACGTTTGCGATTTTGGGACAAGCTGTTGGTCAGCCAAGGTCAGCCAAGGATTTCGCAGAAGGTTTCAACGGCGGTGCGGGCCTGCTCATAATTTGTTGTCTGCTTGTCCCCTTCCAGCAAGAGGCTGGGGATGCCTTCCTTGTCCAGCATGGATTTCAAAGGGACGTAGTCGAACTCTTCCGGATCGCAGAATTTGGTCTGGACAAAAATGACACCCTGGGCCTCGCTCTGTTTGACCAGATCGATTAGCATCTGCCCCCGCTGTTTGCCGGGGTCGAAAAGCACGGGGCAGCCTTCAATTTGTCCTATCTGCTCCGCCAGGCCCACTATGGGATCGGCAGTGAGGGGCACGTCGAAGCGGAAGCGCAGAGAACCTTGAGTAAGTTGATCGTCAACCACGGCGATTTGGCAATCGTCAAATATTTTTATCAAGCCGCTGTAGTCTGCCGTGATGCCGCTTATTACCACCTTGGGTCCTTGATGTTTGCTTTCGGGCGCCTGTTCCAAGAGGTCGGCCAGTTCCCGAACTTTGGCCGTATGGCTTGCGGCATCCATAAAATAGCTGCTTTTCACCACAGCGTTGCGGTCAGCAAAGGAAATGAGCTCCGGATGTTTGCCGGCGGCCGCCAAGAACCGGCGCATGACGCCGCGCTGTTCGTTATAGGTTTTAATTGCCACGGCGATGGCCCGGTCGGTGATCGGCGTCTCGGCTAATTTTTCCAGTTGTTTTTTTATTTTGCGGTACTGGGAGACGGTAAATTCAAGACCTGCTTGCATTTTCCGGTTCTGGGCATGGGCCACGTTGATAACCGGAACTTTTTTCACCCCGTAACGCCAGTTGGCTTCCATCCCTTTCAGGCTGTCGCAAAGAATGGGGATCATCACGGCTGTCAGCCTGTCAAATTCGCCTTTGATGCCCAGTTCCAAGGTGGTTTGCAAGATGGAACAAATGAAAGAAGGGAAATACCGCTTGGCTTCGGACACCTGGATTTCGGCTCCCCAGAGGCCGAAGGGTACCATGCCGGCGGCTGCCACAAGCTCTTCCGGGCAGTAATAGGGCAGGCAACCCACAACTTTTTTGCCGGCGGCCAAATATTGCTCCAGCTGCTGCTTGGGGTGGGTGCTGATAAAGCGAAGTTCATCTAAAATCTTTTCCATCTTATTCACGGTTTTGCTCCTCCTTTTGCCGCTTGTTGGCAGCCATGATTTCCACCAGTCCCTGGACCCGGGTCAGGTATTGGGCCTCGGAAAAAGCCCGCGGGTCGGATTGGTCCCCGTCAAACATCACGGTGGGAATGCCGGCCTGTTCCCGCAACTGGCGTTCCAGTTCGTACAAGTTGCCGCTCCATTTTTTGCAGCTGCGGTTCATATGGATGATCGCCCCGTCCACTTTGTTCTTAATGGCATCCTTGACCCTGAGTTCAACCTCCCGTTCAAAAATATTGCAATTGGGCACATAGGAGTAGGCGGCCATAAGTTCGTCCAGGTTTTGATACAGGAAACTGAAGGCGGGGCCGTAAATAGTGGAAGTAACATTGATGCCAAAGTTTTTGAGGGTTTTAAAAGTATAGCTGAGGTGAGCCCAGCAGGCTATACCTTCAAATAAAACGCGGTACTCTTCCTTCACCTTGAAGGTGGAAGTACCGTTTTTCACATTTTCTTCGTATTCCCGGGCCAATTGCTCAAAAGCTTCCGCCCCTTCCAAGGTGCCGCGGGCCACGCAGGCTACGGCCATATTATTAAAGATATCGAAACCGCTGAATGGGGAGGGGACGTATTTCATATAATCAACGGCTTTCAGCCAGGCTTTGGAACTGCGCTGGGAAATGGCCATCACTTCTTTGAATCTCTCTTCGTCCCATTTTTTGCCGGTTATTTCCTCCAGGCGGCGGATGCAATCGTCGAACTGGGCCCGTATGTATTTGATGCGATCTTGGTCGCATTCGAAGGCGTCGAGGCGGGGGATGTCGATCAAAATCAGGGGAATGTCCAACTGGAAGGCCAGGTTTTCGTACCACTTAATTAAACAGTTGCAGATATTGTTGCAGCAAAGCAAAAAGTCCGGCTGGGGAATATTGAGCTCCGGACATTCCTTCAGATCGGCATAGGCAAAGTTAATGCGGGCATAGGAGCAGATATCGCTGGAGTAACCCAGTCCCTCGGCATGTTCGCACATCCGTTGCCCGCCGCCTTTGGCCCCGATGGCGGCCCCGTGATTTTCGGGATAAACCACATGAATCCCCAGGGTGGTGGGAATTTCCTGCGGGAAATTGGAAGCGCACCAGCCGATTTTTTCTCCTCTTTTCTTGGCCTCCCAGGCATCTTGAGTGGCCTTTTCCGCTATCTCTTTGAGCCGGATTTTCGCCGGCTTGATTTCTTGCTTATTGAGTTCCGCCATTCTCTATTCCTCCTCTCTTATTTGTTCCCAGGCCAGAAGGGCGGCCCCGATCGCGCCCGCCAACTGGGCCCGGGGATCTGTTCTTACCGTCAGACCGAGTTCCTTTTCCAGGGCCCGGACCACACCGGAATTCTGGGCAACACCGCCGGTCAGGAATAGCGGCTCGATAATCCCCAAGCGTTTCACCAGGCTTGCCGCCCTTCGGGCAACGGAGCGATGAATGCCGGCTACCAGATCACAAATGTCCACGCCCTGGGCCAACTGGGATATAACTTCCGATTCGGCAAAAACCGTACAGGTGGAGCTGATATCGACCCGGTTTTTGGAACGGGCGTCCAGCTCAGGCATTTCGGACAGCTCCTTGTCCAGGACGTGGGCCATCACTTCCAGAAAGCGCCCCGTACCGGCGGCACATTTATCGTTCATCACGAATTGGTCCAGCCTGCCGTTTAAAATAGTAAGGGCTTTGACATCCTGGCCGCCGATATCGATTACGGTCCGGACAGCGGGGAACAGCCAGCAAGCCCCCTTGGCATGGCAGCTTAATTCGCTGAAACTGAGTTTTGCTTGCGGTATTGAATTGCGGCCATAGCCGGTGGCAGCCGTTAAAGCAATGTCCTCTTGGCTGAGACCCGATTCTTTTAACACCCCCTCCAGGGAACGTTCGGGACCGCTGGTGCCCGTGCCCAGCGGCACAACGGACTGGGCTGCGATTTCCCGGCCGTTTTTCATTATCACACATTTGGAAGCAGTGGAACCAATATCCATGCCCAAAGTAAATATATGCTCCGTCATTGATCCTTTTGGCCATCTCCTCTTCTTTCCGACAAAATTAGAACGCGTTCTAATTTATGCTATAATCATAGTCTAAGGGGAATCTTATGTCAATTGACAGTTTCTTGCCTCTTATTCCCGTTGAGTCCCCTTCTTCCTGTTGAGTCCGGGTAAAGAACAGTTGAGATATATGGGGGAGGTTGTTTCATGGCCAATGTTTATCAGAAACAGATGCGCCGGCGTTCGGAGATTATCGAAAAAGCGCTTCATTTGATGGAAAGCACCCCTTTTTCCAAGTTGAGCATCCGGGACATTTGCAAGGCGGCCAATATTTCCACCGGCAGTTTTTATCACTATTTCAATTCCAAATCAGACCTGCTGGTGGGCCTTTTCGGCTTAATCGACATCGAACTGGAAGAACAGGTATTTCCTTTGCTTACGGATGAAAACGAACTGGAAAACTTGAAAATCCTTAGCCGGGCTTTTGCGGCCCATGTTGAAAAAAACGGCCTGGAGAGATCGAAGTTGATTAGCGGCTGTTGCCCCTCGGATCGGGATATTGAGGGCAACATACGTCCCCTGTGGCTGAAAGTAACGGAAATAGTGAGCCGGGGACAAGAAAAGGGGCAAATAACGACCATTTACCCGGCTGAAACCATAACCGATCTGCTGCTCATTGCCCTGCGGGGAGTGGCGGTGGACTGGTCCCGCCGCGACGGGAGCTACTCTTTAAAGGAGCGGATGGAACAATTTACAAACCTCTTTTTGTCCGGGCTTGGTAAATAAAAACGGCTCAACAAAGGTCTGTTCTGCCACATTCTCAATATTATTTGTTGTTACCGGGTTTTTGAAAACAGTTATCCCTTAACTCATTGTGATTTTTGCAATAATAGAAAAAAAAAATTTGTGTTTATTTAACAGTTAATTACATTCAGCGAAATATTATAATGTAGACAGAAATCGAACTTTGTCTGTATATGGAATTTATTGGGGCCTCCTTATTTTACTAAGGAAAAATTTTTAATTATTGATGTTGTAAAAATATTACAATTTTGGAAAATAATTAAAATTTGGAAAGCGGTAGCAAAAATATTACTTATAAAAATATTAAAGGAGAGTGAAAACAAAATGAGGAGGAGAAAATTCCTCGGAATTGGCCTGGCAATGCTCTTAGCGTTAGGGCTGATTCTAACCGGCTGTGGTGGAAATAGCACCGAGCAATCATCCGGGTCCGCCCCAGCCGAAGAAAAAGAAAAACCGATCGAAATAACCTTTGCACACTTTGATCCGGCAGACAGCGCATTGGACATACACATAGCGCAAAAATTTGCCAATGAGCTTTCTGCAGCGACTAATGGAAAGGTCAAATTAGTAATCTACCCGAGTGGTACACTGGTTCCTATCGACAAAATTCTTGACGGTGTATTATCGGGTGCTTGCGATATCGGTTTTTTCCCAACCGCCTGGGCTGTAGGAAGGCTGCCTTATACGTTCATGTTTGAACAGGCCGGTATAGGTTTTAATAGTGGGAAGGCGGCCAGCCTTGCTTTTGATGAAGCAATGCGGACATTTGCTGCAGATGAGTACAAGGATGTTCATCCCTTATGCTTTTTCTGTTCCGGGCCCGGCATAATTATTACCAAGGAAAAAATTAATTCTTTGAATGATATCAGGGGCATGCAAATCCGATCCAATGCTACCAACGCCGAGGCGATAAAAGCCTGGGGTGGAACTCCGGTAACTATGAATACATCTGAAGTTTATGAAGCTTTACGGCAAGGAATTATTGACGGCTTTTTGGGGGTTGCCGACCCTGTGGCTTCTCTCAAATTCTATGAAGTAACCAATTATGTAACTAAAAACGATATGTTTAATTCCGGTTATGTCATTTGTATGAACAAAGATAAGTACAATTCACTGCCTGCGGACATCCAAAAAGCCATTGATGATGTCAGTCAAAAATTGTGGAAGGAATCCTTTATTAACTATTATGACACAAGGCATGCTGAAGCAATGAAAGTCATTACATCTAAAGCGACAGAATATGAAATTCCGGCGGATGTTTACCAGCAAATGGTGGATAAGGCTTCCGTACTGGTGGACAAATATGCCGCTGAACTGGACAGTAATGGCCTCAAAGGTACAGAGGAAGCCAAATTATTGCGTGAACTGGTTAATAAATATAACAACCAATAAGCAATACTTTAATACATTCATTTCTACCTAAATTCATTCATTTCTACCTAGGAGTGTCGTAGGAGCTAAGCTACTGATCGACTAGCATACTCCTACGATATCCTAGGTTTTTCTACGAATAACAAGGTGGTGAATGCAATCTTGAAGAAGATTCAAGCCCTTCTGAAATCAATTGTTGAAAAATTCAACATAGTGGCAGCCGTGGCTTATTTTTTAATTGTGTTAATGGTTGTAGGCAATATTTTGCTTCGTTTTATTTTTCATAAACCGTTGTTAGGGACTTATGAAGTAGTCTGTTACTGTACATTAATCGCTGTCAGTATTGGTCTGCCCCATTGCACCATGAATGATGGTCATGTCAGAGTGACATTTTTCCTTGACCTGTTACCCGCCAAAATCAATAAAATTTTCTATTACTTTTCTGAATTGGTAATTACGGTTGGAACTGCAATCTTGGGTTGGAAAATTTTTGGCCAAGTCCTGGCTCAATATAAAGGCGGTGATTTATCGCCGGTATTGCATATTCCGTTTTACATCCTAACAGCGATAATTGTCCTTGGCTTTTTATTTATGTTTTTCGTTCTGGTTTTAAGGCTTATTCGGATGTTTATGGGTGAAAGCGATAAAGATCTTGCCGTTTCCGATATCAAAGCCGATATCTAGAATTCCTGGCTATTAAAGGGGTGGTTTTGTGGAACCTGCTATTATTGGGCTTTTAGGGTTAATTGTATTTTTAATTGTGATGTTTATGGGAGTGCCGGTTGCCTTTTCAATGTTATTAGTGGGGATTGCGGGCATAGCCATCTTGCGTTCGCCGCAAGCCGCTTTTCAGATGGCCGGTGACGATATCTTTACGACTTTTGCCTCTTATACGATGTGCGTAGCCCCCATGTTTACCCTGATGGGACTTTTGGCCAATTCGGCCGGTTTGGGAGACAGCCTCTTTCGGTTGGCGAATAAATTTCTTGGACATCACCGGGGAGGATTGGCCATGGCCACAGAAGCGGCCTGCGCCATGTTTGGGGCAATTTGCGGTTCCATGCCGGCTACGGTGACGACATTTGGTTCCATTGCTTATCCGGAAATGAAAAAGTACGATTACGACGACAGACTGGCAACCGGGAGTATTGTTTCCGGTGCTGTGCTGGCTGTTTTGATACCGCCCAGCATGACACTGATTATTTACGGTATCCAGACCGAAAACTCAATCGGCGCACTGTTTATGGCCGGTATTATCCCCGGATTGCTGCAGTGTTTTTTGTATATACTTACCATCGCCGTTATTTGTAAGAGAAATCCTTCTCTTGCGCCCGTCAGCGAACGAGTGCCTTGGGGAGAAAGATTTAAAGAGCTGTTCACGGGGGGCATTTATAAAATTCTTATTGTTTTTGTTATTTCCTTGGGTGGCTTATTTCTTGGGTTTTTTACGCCAACAGAAGCAGGAGCAGTCGGTGTTATTTGTGTCTTGGTAGTTGCACTCTTTGATAAAAAATTTAATTTCCAATTGTTTAAAAGTGCTATTTTTGAGACCGCTAAAATTGCTACCATGATTTTTTTCCTTTTAGCCGGGGCAACCGTTTACGGAAGATTCTTTTCTCTTTCACAAATTCCGGCTGCTATTGGCGAGTTTGTCGCAGGATTGGCTGTTCCGAACTGGATTATCCTGGCAATTATTATTGTTGTGTATCTGATTTTGGGTTTCTTTATTGATGCTCTGCCATTAATTTTGCTCACGATCCCGATTTTTTACCCGGTCGTGGTTGGCACCCTGCACTATGACCCCCTATGGTTTGGCGTTATACTTGTAATTGTTTTGGGTATGGGGGCGATGACACCGCCGGTAGGTATTAACTGTTATATCATGAAAAGTATGTTAAAGGATGTACCTCTTAATAGAATTTTTTCCGGTGTTTGGCCCTTTGTCATTTCCAATTTGATTTGCTGCGTGATTTTGATTGCATTTCCAATCATCGTTACCTTTTTACCCGGACTGTTCAAATAAAATTTGGATCATTTTTACCATCAATTCCGTATGTTAAGTTCAAGTGAAGGAAGAGGGTTAACATCCTCTCCATATATACTCCCCTTATTATATATTTCCCCCTTATTCCCCCTTTGGGTAGATAGCTGAAATAGCAATAATTGGGTTACTCAAAGGGGAGATTTTTGTCCAAGGAAAAAAGATTAGGTATATCTAAATTTTTTAACTTTTTTGTAAAAATTTGTTGCATTTTTTGTTTGTGATTATTATAATATAAACTGAAATAAAATATGAATTGAAGAAACCGATAAAGGCAAATCCGTCGAAAGGCGGAGACGCAAAGCTACGGGCCTAAGACCCTGCGGGGTTATGGTCGCCGGGTTGCCGAAGTGCAGTTATTGTAAAAATAATACCTGTAACGGTAACCCGTTGCAGGTTTTTTTAATTCGCATAATTTATTTACCTTATCTAATACCTTACCTTATTTAATAACAAAAGCAAACCGATAAAGGCAAATCCGTCGAAAGGCGGAGACGCAAAGCTACGGGCCTAAGACCCTGCGGGGTTATGGTCGCCGGGTTGCCGAAGTGCTGGAATACTCTTCTTTTCTGTCTTCACAGCCTCTTCCGGTCAACCCGGAAGAGGTTTTTGCTGACAGTGAAGAGGAGTGATTGGGATGTTAAATAAAAAGATAACTAGCAGACTGGTTGCTGTGATCTTAACAGGATTGTTGTTTTTAACTGTTATCCCTGTTCCTGCATTTGCTGCCTACAAAATTGCTTTTGCTACGGAGCAAATCCAAATCACTTCCCCTTCTGTCAATAATACATCCTATGACAAAGTCATGACCGTTGAAGGGACAAGCACTCAAGATCGTATCTGGCTCTGCCTGAGAGGACCAAAGGGAGAGGTTACGGTCTATCCGGTAGAAGTAAAGGACGGCAGCTTCCAAAAGAAAGTCTGGTTGCGCTTTGGTCCCGGCAAGTACACGGTCTGGGCCGGCTTAAACCCCAATTACTTTGACGGCAAAATTCGTTTTGAAGTCCTGAATAGTTCGGAGGAAGATTACTTTAACCTGACGCCCTCCGGCTATGTGGAAAGCGAAAGCCAGGTCGTGCAAAAGATTGTTGATTCTTTAATCACTGAAAATATGAGCGAGCTTGAAAAGGCCAAAGCGATTCATGATTGGGTAATAAAAAATATTGCCTACGATGCCGAAGCATATTATAATGGAGATTCCACCATGAAGACCGCCACCGAAACTATAAGCAGCAAGAAAGGTGTTTGCCGCGACTACTCATTTGTCTTTGCTTCCCTGGCCCGGGCAGCCGGGATACCGACCCGGGTGGTCTACGGGGAAGCCTGGAACAATGCGCAGCAGACTTACGAAAAGCATGCTTGGAATGAAGCCCTGGTGGACGGGAAATGGATCAGTATAGATACCACCTGGGATGCAGGCTATGTCAAGAATAAAAAGTTCGTCATCGCTTCCAGTGATAAATACTTTAATGTGGACCAGCAAAAGTTCAAACAAACCCACAAAGTTACTTCAGTTACCTTATATTGATGCCAAAAGTTAATAGTTACCTTGTATTGATGAGTTAATAGTTGTCTTGTCCTGAGGCGAAGAATTAAGATTGATGTGAAAAGAGGAGAAGAGCAACATTCCTAAGGCCACCCCTGTTTCCGTAATGGAAAGGGGGCTTTTTTTATGCGGACATTTTACGAACATTTAATTTATTTTTATAAAAAATGTTCGGATTTTTCGTTGACCAGGTTTCCCCGCTGGGGTACAATATTTCTGTAATAAAAAATAAGCTGACCAAAGATACTTGTACTAAAGGAAAATAATTGTAGCAAAGGAGGAATTATCATGGCTTCGGTGGGAGTAGTAATGGGCAGTGATTCCGATTTTGCCGTAATGGAAGAGGCCGTTAAAATCCTGCGGCAATTTGCTGTTTCATATGAGGTTAAAGTATCGTCGGCACACCGGACCTTGAAACGAACCATCCAATGGGTTGAGGATTTTGAACGGCGAGGAGGCCGGATAATCATTGCCGGGGCCGGGATGGCGGCTCATCTTCCCGGGGTAATAGCCGGAGCCACGACCTTGCCGGTAATCGGCGTTCCCATCAAAAGCGGGGCCTTGGATGGAGTCGACGCTCTTTATGCCATAGTACAAATGCCGCCGGGAATACCGGTCGCTACGGTAGGGATTAACGGGGCCCGCAATGCCGCTTTACTGGCAGTGGAGATGCTTGCCCTCCAGGATCAAAATCTAAAAGAGGCCCTGCAAAAATTCAGGCAGGATATGGCCGAGCAAGTAGAAGCCAAGGATAAGGCCTTGCAGGCCAAACTGGAATCGTAAAAATATCTCTTATGATGAAGTCTCTGGAAATAATAATTTTGCTTATAAATTTAAACTTCTAAATTTAAACTTCTAAATTATTTAGCTTCTAATCGTCAAATTAAATTATTTTATTAAAATGCCGAAGGAGAATGCTTGTGATAGAAAGATACACCCTCCCGGAAATGGGAAAAATATGGCGCAACGAATATAAGCTGGGCTTATGGCTGAAAATTGAGATCGCCGCTTGCGAAGGCTGGGCCAGTATCGGGAAGATCCCGCCGCAAGCAGTGGAAAAAATCAAGGAAAAAGCATCGTTTTCTTGGGAGCGGGTCCTGGAAATTGAAAAAACCACCCATCACGATGTGCTGGCTTTTTTGACCAACCTGGCCGAAAACGTGGGCGAGGAGGCCAAATATATTCATCTGGGGCTTACTTCCTCGGATATCCTGGATACGGCCTTGTCTTTGCAGTTGGTTGAAGCCTCCGATATTCTCTTGGCCAAAATTGACAAGCTGCTCGATGTTTTGGCGGCCAAAGCCCTTGAGTATAAGGATACCCTGCAGATCGGGCGCTCCCACGGGGTTCATGCCGAACCGATAACTTTCGGCTTGAAGTTTGCTTTATGGTATGAGGAAATGAAACGGCAGAAAGCAAGGCTGGAAGCGGCCAGGGAGGATATCCGGGTAGGGAAAATATCCGGCGCTGTGGGTACTTTTGCCAATGTGGATCCCCGCGTGGAGGAATATGTCTGCCGGCAACTGGGACTCAAATGCGCGCCGGTCTCGACTCAGATTATCCAAAGGGACCGCCATGCCTTTTTTGTTGCGGTTTTGGCCGGTATAGCCTCCACTTTGGATAAGATGGCCACTGAAATCCGCAATCTCCAGCGCACGGACGTCCATGAAGTGGAGGAACCCTTTGCCAAAGGCCAGAAGGGCTCTTCGGCCATGCCCCATAAGAAAAACCCGGTGATTTCCGAAAGGATTTGCGGTATGGCTCGCTTGATCCGCGCCAATGCCCTGGTTGCCTTGGAGAATGTGGCTCTTTGGCACGAGCGGGATATTTCCCATTCCTCCGCTGAACGGGTCATTCTGCCTGATTCGACCATCGCTTTGGACTATATGCTACATAAGATGATCCAGACGATAGAAGGGCTAAGGGTCTTCCCGCAACAAATGCTGGAGAATATGGACAAGGTTTACGGCCTGATTTTCTCGCAAAGGGTGATGCTGGCCCTGGTGGAAAAAGGTCTGAGCAGGGAAGAGTCCTATGCTTTGGTGCAAAGAAATGCCCTGAAAGCTTGGGATGCCCGTTGCTCCTTTAAGGACCTGGTTCTCCAAGACGAAGAGATAATGAAGGTTTTGGAGGCCAAAGAGGTTGAGGACTTGTTCGATTATGACTACCATACCAAAAATATAGACTATATTTACAAGCGCATCGGTTTGCTGGACAAATAGCTTACCGAGTAAATACGAGTAAAAAATGGAAGATTACCGCTAAATATAGTTGATTGCCGCAAAATAAACGGAAGATTACAACTATTTTATGGAAGGTTACCGCTAACTTAGATAATTATCGTGCTGACAAACGTCAAGCGAAAAATTGTTAAGCGAAAAATTAGGGAGGGTTAAGACATGAAAAAGCTCGAGTTGCTTTATGAGGGAAAAGCCAAAAAAGTCTATAATACGGACGACCAAAACTATTACTGGGTGGAATACAAGGACGACGCCACGGCTTTTAACGGGGCCAAAAAAGGTACCATTGTGGATAAAGGCATTGTCAATAAAATGTCGGCCTTAATGTTTACTTATCTGAAAGAAAACGGAGTGGACAACCATTTCGTAGAATTGGTCAGCGACCGGGAGCAAATCGTGCAGCGTTTGCAAATGCTGCCGTTGGAAATTGTGGTCCGCAATATCGTGGCCGGCAGCCTGGCCAAGCGGGTAGGGAAAGAGGAAGGATATCCCCTGCCTGAGCCTGTTTTGGAATTGTATTACAAAGATGATGCCCTTGGTGACCCCATGGTCAATGAAAGCCATGCCCTGGCTTTCGGCTGGGCCACAAAGGAACAGTTGGAGACCATGAAAGAGATAGCCTTAAAAGCCAACAAGCTTATGACCGAGATTGTGGCCCGGGCCGGGATTGACCTGGTGGATTATAAACTGGAGTTCGGGGTAAAAGACGGCAAGGTCATGCTGGGGGATGAGATTTCGCCCGATACCTGCCGTTTCTGGGATAAAGAGACCAAGGAAAAACTGGATAAAGACCGTTTCCGCCGCGACTTGGGCAAGATAGAGGAAGCCTATGCCGAGGTTTACAGCCGCATTAAGGAGGCCATTGCCAATGTTTAAAGCCAAGGTTACGGTGACTTTGAAGAAGAGTATTTTGGATCCCCAGGGCAGCACCGTGGAGAGAGCTTTAAAGAGCATGGGCTACCCGGTGGAGTCCGTGCGCATCGGCAAGTATATGGAAGTGGTTTTGGCCGAAGAGGACAAAAACAAAGCCGAAGGGCTGATGCATGAGATTTGCAGCAAGCTTCTTTCCAACCCCGTGATTGAAGATTATTCTTTTGAACTGGAGGGCTGAAGTTGAAAATCGGCATAGTACGTTTTCCGGGCTCCAACTGTGAAGTGGATTGCCTGGAAGCTTGGCGGGTAATGGGGGAAAACCCGGAAATTATTTGGCACCAGGAGACTTCGGTTAAAGGTTTTGACTTGATAGTCCTTCCCGGGGGCTTTTCCTACGGCGACTATTTGCGCACGGGAGCCATAGCCCGCTTTTCCCCGATTATGGATGATGTTATTCGTTTTGCCAAAAGTGGCGGTCTGGTCTGGGGCATTTGCAACGGTTTCCAAATATTGACCGAATGCGGGCTTTTGCCGGGAGCGCTGTTGCGCAATGCCGGATTGCATTTTATCTGCGCGCCCCAGTATTTAAGGGTGGAAAATAACGAGCTTCCTTTTACCAACCAGTATGAGAAAGGGCAGTTGATTCAAATCCCCATCAATCACGGTGAAGGCAACTATACCATTGATGACGAGGGATTAAAGCGTTTGCAGGACAATAACCAAATTGTATTCCGTTATGTGACCGCCGAAGGTGTTGCCGACATGACGGGCAACCCCAACGGTTCCCGGGACAATATTGCGGGCATTGTCAATAAGGAAGGCAATGTCCTGGGCATGATGCCCCATCCCGAAAGAGCGGTGGAAGAGATTATCGGCGGTGTAGACGGCAAAAAGATGTTTTTGTCCATACTTAATTACTGGGAAAGGAGGGCGCGGTGTGGAGCCTAAAGTTTGGCGAGAAATGGGTTTAAGCGACGAGGAATACGAAAGAATTATAAAGCTTATAGGCCGCGAGCCCAATTTTTTGGAAGTCGGGATTTTTTCCGTGATGTGGTCGGAGCATTGTTCCTATAAAACCTCCAAACCTTTACTGAAAAAATTCCCTACCGAAGGCCCGCAAGTGCTTCAAGGCCCCGGGGAAAACGCGGGGATTGTCGATATCGGCGATAATTTGGCCCTCGTTTTTAAGATGGAGTCTCATAACCATCCTTCGGCTATTGAGCCCTACCAGGGAGCGGCCACTGGGGTGGGGGGCATATTAAGGGACGTGTTTACCATGGGCGCCCGCCCCATAGCCATCCTCGATGCTTTAAGATTCGGGCCTTTGACCGAGGAAAACAATAAATACCTGTTGAGCGGCGTAGTGGGGGGGATCGGCGGCTACGGCAATTCCGTCGGTATCCCTACCGTGGGCGGAGACGTCTATTTCCACAGCAGTTACAGCGGCAACCCCTTGGTTAATGCCATGGCGGTGGGGCTTTTGGAGCATAAGGACATCGCCAAAGGGGTGGCTACCGGAATTGGCAATCCCGTAATGGTGGTGGGGGCCAAAACGGGCCGGGACGGTATTCACGGGGCCACATTTGCTTCCGTGGAACTCAGCGAGGAATCGGAATCCAAACGTTCCGCCGTCCAGGTCGGAGACCCCTTTATGGAAAAGCTGCTAATGGAAGCTTGCCTGGAACTGATCCAAAAGGGAGCCATAGTCGGGATTCAGGATATGGGAGCGGCAGGCTTGACCAGTTCTTCTTCGGAAATGGCCAGCCGCGGCAACAGCGGAATTGAAATGGAGTTGAGCCTGGTTCCTTGCCGGGAAACAGGCATGACCCCTTATGAAATCATGCTCTCCGAATCCCAGGAGCGGATGCTGATCGTTCCCAAAGCCGGCCGGGAAAAAGAAGTGGAGGAAGTGTTTGCCCGCTGGGGATTGGAGGCCACAGTGGTAGGTAGAGTTACGGACGACGGCATGCTCCGCTTGTTGGACAAGGGACAAGTGGTAGCGGAAATACCGGTTAAGGCTTTGACCGATGAGGCTCCCGTTTATCACCGGCCGAGCAAAGAGCCGGCTTATTACCGGGAACTGAAGAGCGTCGATTTGGGAAATATAAAAATGAAAGAACCCGCGGGGGATATTTTGCTCAAGCTGCTTGCCAACCCTACCATAGCCAGCAAGGAGTGGATTTACCGTCAATACGACCACCAGGTGGGAACCAATACCGTCGTTGTGCCGGGAGGGGATGCCGCGGTTTTAAGGATACGGGGCACCTCCAAAGGGGTGGCCATGACCACGGATTGCAATTCCCGCTATGTTTATCTTGATCCCTATATCGGAGGGATGCTGGCGGTAGTGGAAGCGGCCCAGAATATTGTCTGTGTGGGGGCCAAGCCCTTGGCGATTACGGATTGCCTCAATTTTGGCAATCCGGAAAAACCGGAGATATTTTGGCAGCTGGAGCAGGCTTGCGCCGGGGTGGCCGAAGCCTGCCGGGCCCTTAATACGCCTGTGACCGGCGGCAATGTCAGTTTGTATAACGAAACCTCAGGTAAAGCCATTAATCCTACCCCCATGATCGGTATGGTGGGGCTGCTGGAGGATTTAAGCCTTGTGCTGAAAAATCAAATCCGCTCCCCGGGAGAACAACTCTATTTGGTCGGTGAACCGGAAGGGGAGCTGGCGGGTTCGGAATATTTGGCCATGGTGGAACAATTGGAAGCCGGGGCTTTGCCCGAGCCAAATTTAGGGGAAATCAAAAAGCGGCTTGATTTCATTCTGGCGGCCAATGAGCGAGGGCTGCTCTCGGCGGCCCACGATATAAGCGAAGGCGGGCTGGCGGTATGCTTGGCCGAGATGACGGTAAACTGCGGGGCTGAGATTGATATCGAGTCGGGGGATGAATTAAAAGTTCTCTTCGGGGAACGGCTGGGCAGGATAGTTGTTGCTGCAGCCAAAGATAAAGGGCCGGCCTTGGAGGATTTGGCCAAGGAATGGGGAGTACCCCTCACTTATCTGGGTGCCGGCAAAGGAAACAGCTTAGTAATAAAGGTTGGCGGCCGGGAATCTATAAATCTGCCTTTAAGCCAATACCGGCCTGTGTATGAATTCACAATCCGGAACATCATGGATGAGAAAATGTAATTAAGTAATTAAAAGGCAATTGTTATTCAATAGTTTGAAATAAATGTTTATACAATAGTTTGAAATAAAACAGTGTTTTTTGACTGCTTGGTAATTTTGTATAGCCTAGGACAAATAAGGAAAGGGAGCCATCAGGCATGGATTATTTGTGGGATGACAAACCTCGGGAAGAGTGCGGTTTATTCGGTATATATGCTCCGGGACAGGAAGTAGCTCGCATTACTTACTATGGACTTTATGCCTTGCAACACAGGGGACAGGAAAGTGCGGGTATTGCCGTTTCGGACGGTCGCAGAATTCAGCAGCATAAAGGGATGGGGCTGGTTTCGGAAGTTTTTTCGCCTGAAATCCTGGATAAAATGCAGGGGAAAATGGCCATAGGACATGTTCGTTATTCCACTACGGGCTTAAGTCTGGCCTCCAATGCCCAGCCCTTGGTCGTTTATTTTCAAAAAGGAATGATGGCCTTGGCCCATAACGGCAATTTGACCAATGCCGTTGACCTGCGGGAGGAACTTGGGGCCAGGGGAACGGTTTTTCAAACCACCATTGACAGCGAAGTTATTTTGAATATGATTGCCCGTTACCGCCGTTACAGCCTGGAAGATGCCATTGTCAAAACCATGATCGATTTAAAAGGAGCCTATGCGCTGCTTATCATGGCTGAAGACAAGATTATCGGCGTTCGCGATCCTTACGGGGTAAGGCCTCTTTGCCTCGGCCGTTTGGGAGAACACTATTGCCTGGCTTCGGAAAGCAGTGCCCTGGATACCATTGGGGCTGAATTTGTGCGTGACGTGGAACCGGGAGAGGTTTTGACCATAGACGAAGAGGGTATTCACTCCCGCCAGGGCTTGCCCAAAGAGAAAACGGCCTTTTGTTCTTTCGAATATATTTATTTCGCCCGTCCGGACAGTACCATCGACAAGCTGAATGTGTGGGAGAGCAGGCGGCAAATGGGTGTTGAACTGGCCAAGGAATGCCCGATTGATGCCGATGTGGTGGTGGCTGTACCGGATTCCGGAACGCCTGCCGCAATCGGTTATGCCCAAACTTTGGGCCTGCCTTTTGAAGAAGGATTGTTAAAAAACAGGTATGTGGGCAGGACCTTTATCCAACCTACCCAGGAAATGCGCGAGGTGGCGGTACGGATAAAACTCAATACCAACTCCCGGGTTTTACGGGACCGCCGGGTGGTGCTGATCGACGACTCCATTGTCCGGGGTACGACCAGCTCGAAACTGGTGGAAATGGTCAGGGCCTGCGGGGCCAAAGAAGTGCATTTGTTAATCAGTTCCCCTCCCGTTTGTTATCCTTGTTATTACGGGATAGATACCGCCGAACGGGAAAAGCTGATTGCCAACAAAATGAATGTGGAAGAAATAAAAAAATTCGTGGGGGCCGATACCCTTTACTACCTGTCGGAGCAGGGTTTGAAAAGGGCTTTGGGTGATTACTCGGTTTGTTTGGCTTGTTTCAACGGCGATTACCCCATTGCGGCACCGGGCAAATTCTCCAAAGAGGATTTGGAGTGTTAGCCAACCGGTTTAAAATGATTGATCAATGCTGGAGGTAAAAATATGGGACAGACATATAAAGATGCCGGGGTGGATATTGAGGCCGGCAACCGGGCGGTGGAGAAAATAAAACCCGCCGTTGTCAGGACCTGGCGTCCGGGAGTTCTCGGGGGCATAGGAGGCTTCGGCGGTTTATTTAAAATTGATAGGCAAAAATATCCGGACCCGGTCCTGGTTGCAGGGACCGACGGGGTAGGGACCAAACTGCGTTTGGCCTTTGATTTGGGTGTCCATAATACTATTGGCCAGGATGCCGTGGCCATGTGTGTCAACGATGTGCTGGTCCAAGGCGCGGAACCCTTGTTTTTCCTTGATTATCTGGCGGTAGGGAAACTGATTCCGGACCGGGTGGCTGAAATAGTGGAAGGGGTGGCCGAGGGCTGCCGTCAGGCGGGCTGCGCCCTTATCGGCGGCGAGACGGCCGAAATGCCGGGTTTTTACGCCGAACAAGAATACGATATCGCCGGTTTTTGTGTGGGAGTGGTTAATCAGGACCAATTGATTGACGGATCCGAGATAAAAGCCGGGGATATTTTAATTGGCTTAAAATCCAGCGGCTTGCACAGCAACGGTTTTTCCCTGGTCAGAAAGATTTTCGAAGGTTGCCCTTTGAGCGAAGTATGGCCGGAACTGGGAGAGCCCCTGGGCAAGGTTCTGCTGACTCCGACCAGGATTTACGTCCGGCAGGTTTTGGCTGTGTTGGAGAAAATAAGGGTGCCGGGAATGGTGCATGTTACCGGCGGCGGTTTAACCGAGAATATCCCGCGCATTCTTCCTCCGGGATTGGGTGTGGAGATCAGGACATCAAGCTGGGAGCCCCCTGCGATCTTTAAGCTGTTGCAAACAAGGGGGCAAGTGGAGCGGGAGGAAATGTTCAGGACTTTTAATATGGGAATCGGTTTTATAATTATTGCCCATCCTCAAGAGGAAAAGGATATTTTTCAGATCTTAAAAACAATGGGTGAGGAACCGTTGATTATCGGTACGGTGGTTCCCGGGCAAGGAGTGAAATATCTATGAGAATAGCGGTGTTGGCCTCGGGCAGGGGGAGCAACCTGCAATCATTGATTACCCATTGGCGGCGCGGTACTTTAAAAGCCGACATTGTGGGCGTCGGTTCGGACAATATTAAGGCCATGGCCTTGGAAATTGCGGACCAGGCCGGAATCCCGACCAGGGCCTTTCCCATGGAAAGCTACGAAAGTAAAAAGGACCAGGAGACGGATATTTTAAACTGGCTGGAAGAGCTTGGGGTGGAACTTTTGGTTCTGGCCGGTTATATGAGAATTCTTAGCAAAGATTTTATTCGCCGGGCCGAATACCCGATTATCAACATTCATCCTTCTCTTCTTCCTTCCTTTCCCGGTTTGAATGCTCAAAAACAGGCCTTGGATTACGGGGTTAAAGTGAGCGGCTGCACGGTGCATTTTGTGGACGAGGGGGTAGATTCGGGCCCGATAATTTTGCAACAGGCAGTGCCGGTTTATGAGGAGGATGATGTTAAGTCCCTGTCCTTGCGCATTTTGAAAGTGGAGCACCAGATTTATCCCGAAGCTGTCAGGCTTATTGCCGAAGGCAGGGTCAAACGCCAGGGCAGGAGGGTTATTATTTTCCGCGACTCCTGATAAAACGGCAAAGGATAGACAAATGGCATTAACGAGGGGTATAGATCGGAACAAGGAATATAAACAGGAAACCCCAGACAAGGATACATAAACGAAATAAACAAAGACAAAAACAAGGATATAAATAAAAAATAAAAGCAGGAGATATAAAAAAACGGGAGATATAAGCAAAAAAAAATAAACATGAGATATTAAAATTTTGGAGGTAGTGGTATGGCCTCAAAAAGGGCGATCCTCAGTGTTTCGGATAAAACAGGTATAGTTGAATTTGCTTCGGGCTTGGTCAAATACGGATACCAATTGATATCCACCGGCGGGACTTATAAGGTTTTAAAAGAAGCCGGCCTGGAAGTGACTTACATTAGTGAAATTACCGGTTTTCCTGAAATTTTGGACGGCAGGGTGAAAACCCTGCACCCGAAAATCCATGGCGGCATTTTGGCGATGGATACCGCTGCGCACCGTGCTCAATGCGAGGAAACGGGGATAGAATTTATCGATTTGGTTTGTGTCAACCTTTATCCTTTCCGGGAAACCATTGCCAAGAAAGATGTAACTCTGGAAGAAGCGATAGAAAACATCGATATCGGCGGTCCCACCATGGTGCGGGCGGCAGCCAAAAATTTCAACAGGGTGACCGTTGTGGTCAACCCCGCCAACTATGAGCAAGTCCTGGCCGGCATTGCCGAGAAGGGGGAAGTGCCGTTGGCCCAGCGCATGAAATTGGCGGCTGAAGCTTTTGCCCATACGGCGGAATACGACCGTTTGATTGCCGGCTATTTGGAGAAGCAGCTTGATCCGGATGCGTTCTTCCCCCGGAATTTAAGAATGGCGGTGACCAAACTCCAGGACCTGCGCTATGGAGAGAACCCGGGGCAGAAAGGAGCTTTTTATCTTGACCCCGAAGCGGGCAAGGGGACCTTGGCTTACGGGCGGCAATTGCAGGGCAAGGAGCTGTCCTATAATAACTGGATGGACATGGATGCCGCCTGGGAAATTGTGAACGAGTTTAAGGAAACGGCCTGTGTAATTATCAAGCATACCAATCCCTGTGGTGCCGCTCTGGGCCGGTCGGTTCTGGAAGCTTATGAAAGAGCCCTGGCCGGTGACCCCGTATCCGCTTTTGGCGGCATTATTGCCTGTAACGATATTGTGGATGAAGATACGGCCAAAGCTATTCAAGGCAGGTTTTTCGAAGTGATTGTCGCTCCGGGCTTCAGTCCGGCGGCCAGGGAAATTTTGGCGGCCAAAAGCAACTTAAGGCTTGTGGAAGTCGGCGCGGAAGAAGGCGGCAACATTACCCGGGGTTGGAAAATTCGCAGCGTTAACGGCGGCTTTCTGGTCCAGGAAGAGGATA
>Ga0134099_1001456_pt1 | contig 22390 bp, 22 predicted proteins | sample 10_taG_2_FD_105482 | JGI IMG/M metagenome (GOLD analysis project Ga0134099, IMG submission 105482) | Switchgrass degrading microbial communities from high solid loading bioreactors in New Hampshire, USA - 10_41_5_180_A2 metaG | ecosystem: Engineered > Bioreactor > Semi-continuous > Anaerobic >...
ACCTCCCACTTCAAGCGAAGGATCTCTCTGATCTTGCGCATCGACAACCTCCGATTTGCCAAGGCTTGCCCACGTCCTCTCGTGTGGAGATGTTATCCACAGTTCGGGAGGAGCCGGCAAAACCCTGTAATGGTCGTCCATGCCGCTTCGCTCTAGGATTCGAGCCGGTCGATTTGGGCCGGAATGGGCGGTCGACTATCCCCGCAAACGGTGGTCGATTTCACCCGTAATAGGTGGACGGATTCGACCGGAATGAGTGGTCGAATCCGTCCGGAATACGCACCCGGGGGCTGCTGCCGATCTTCAAGCCCATCGCTCCCCCTGATGGCTACAGGGTCCGCTTCGTATACATGGATCCCATCATCCGGGAGAAGACATGGGTGGGTGTGCAGCAAGTCGCGGACAGGCTGAAGAGCCGTCTCGCAGCCGAGGGCGGCCTTGACGTCTACTTCGGCTACGACATGGTCGCAGGAAGCGTCGGCCGGCTGGGCCGGTGCTCCGTCCTCGAGTGGGTGGATGACGAAGCGGAGTCCTCTCCCAGCAAGAAGAGGCGGAACGGCATCTTCTTCTTCATCCCTGAAAAGCAGTATGGCACCCTCATTCGCCCCGAGGACGTGCTAGAGATCCGGGAGATCGTCGCTCCGGCCTATCTCGAAATCGGCGCGCCGCTCCATACGGTGACCTACATTAGGGTTCGCGATCCCCGCGAAGGGGAGCTCTGGGTGATGATCCTCGATTCCAGCATCGTGGATGAGCAGGCCCTGGGCCTTATGCTGGATTACTGGGATGAGCTGGAGAACGAGGCGAGCAAAATCGAGGTCGCCGAGTGCTACTTCTGTGAGGGCAGGGGCTGGCATCCCTGTCGCAGGTGCGACGGGACCGGTTACGACTACGGGCCGTGCGAGTCGTGTAAGGGGAAAGGCTACACTGTCTGCATCCGTTGCGAGGGGCTGGGCGTGACCCCGCCCGATCTGGACAGCATTCCCGGCGCCGTGATCTCCCCCGCCTTCAAGGAGCACGTCCGGCGCCTGCGTGCGGAGGGGAAGCTGCCGAACCCGCCCTCGCCTCCGTCCGGATGGCGCGGCGGATGCTGACCGCGGGAGAATAAGAGATCCCCAGGCGGCGCTGGTCAGGCGGCTTTGCAGCCAGTGCGACCTGTGCCTGTCGGGGATCTCGGTATACCTTATGCGGACGCGGCGGGAAGATGACTCCTGCTGCTGAGATCCATATGTTACCAGAGCGAAGTGCGTTTTTCTGGTGGGAGCCAATCCGGGTTGAATAGAGTGCGGTGTTGCCTGCACACCCTATTCCCGAGAAAGGGAGCGGTGTGAAGGTGTTCATCGCAAGACTGCTCGTGATCATCGGTGCCCTCAACTGGGGCCTGATCGGGCTTTTCGGGTTCGACCTGGTAGCCTTTCTGTTCGGCGGCCAGATGTCCCTCGTCTCGCGGATCGTCTACACACTTGTGGGGATCGCCGGCGTGGTGCTGATCGGCGACCTCGTCGGAACCCGGCAGCGAACCTGAGTGACGCGAATCGGCACACCTCCGGCCAGGCCGGGGGTGTGCCTCTTTGTGGCCCTTTACACGGGCGCGAAGCGTGGGGTAACATATCTCTTGCAATCGAACGCGAGAGTGGCGGAATTGGCAGACGCGCAAGACTTAGGATCTTGTGCCGCAAGGCGTAGGGGTTCAAGTCCCCTCTCTCGCACCACCGTCCGGGGGCTGTAGGAGCCCCCGGGTTTTTGCTTTAAGACGCCGACATACCGGATAGGCCCAGGGAACACCCCTGGGCTCTTGTCTGTTCCTTTTCTCAGTTCGTATCGGTCCAGAAGTTCAAATCACTACTACACATGTTGGCACGCTCTTTGCTGCGGCTATATGACGGGAGGAGGTTGGCACTGTGGCAGTAGATCAACCCACACGGATCGGCATTCTTGTCCTGACCCACGGGCAGGCAGGCGAGGAGTTAATCAAGAGTGCTGAGATGATTATCGGACCTATAGATGACATCGCCGCTGTTCCTCTGATCCCCGGCCAGAGCCCGGAGGAGTACTGGGTGGAAGTGGAGCGAGTTCTGCGCAAAATGCCCGCGCACAACCTGATTCTTACAGACCTGTTCGGAGGCACCCCATCGAATCTGGCGGCAGCACTGTCGGCCCACTGGCAGCTGTGGGTGGTCTCTGGGCTGAATCTGGGGATGCTCATCAGGGCGGTGGAGTCACGTGGGACCCTGCAGGGAGAGGACCTGGCGGAGGATGTGGCCCGGGCCGGGAGAGAGACCGTAAGGAACGTTACGGCAATGCTGCGGGAGATGACAACACGGTGGACGGGAGAGTGACCTATGGCTACGATTGCACTCGTTCGGATTGACAGTCGCCTGATTCACGGCCAGGTGGTCACCAAGTGGCTGCGGCAGACCAACGCAAACCGGGTGGTCGTGGTCGACGATACCCTGGCCAAGGATCCGTTCATGAGCAGGATCTACATGATGGCTGCACCTCCCGGAATCAAGGTTCAGATGATGACGGTCGACGACAGTGTCTCCTCCTGGAACGCAGATCAGTTTGGCTCAGGAAGCGTGCTCGTCCTGTTCAAGGACACCAAGTCGGCTCGTGAGGCTTGGAAGAAGGGTTTTCCGATCACCAGACTGCAGGTTGGCGGCCTGACCGGGGCTCCGGGGCGGAAAGTCGTGTTCCAGAACATCACACTGAATCAGGAGGACACCGATGATCTCGTTGCCATGCAGGAAGGAGGGGTAGAGGTTTACTTCCAGACCATTCCTGAGGACACCCCGAAGATGCTGGCCGCTGTACTTAAGAATCTGAAGTTCTAGCACCAACGCGTTCATTACCCCGAACCCTGCAACACTCGACAACTGCAACCCGGCCACACTGCGGAACGTTCACGCAGCCCATCGCACGATGACCAGCCGGCGACCCGGCCAACCCGTGTTGGATCGGTGGCTTACAGCACCTGTCGGTTCTAAAGGTGAGGAGGGGTTCGAAGGATGACCGCCGTGCAGGCATTGTTGATCGGCATCCTGTACTGGATTCCATGGACCAGATTTGGGTACACGTTCCAGCACATCTTCAGACAGCCTCTGAGCCTGTCCCTGTTCATCGGTCTCATCATGGGCGACGTTCCGAACGCGATCATCTATGGTGCATCGCTGAACCTTATCTACATGGGACTTATCGCAGCGGGCGCGAACATCCCGGCAGATGAGGCTCTGGCGGCCTGCATCGCCATCCCGATCGCCCTGACGACGAACATGAGCCCTGAGATGGCGGTTGCGCTGGCCGTTCCCGTCGGCGTTCTTGGGGTGTTCCTGGACCAGGTCCGGAGAACGCTGAACTCGATCTGGGTGCAGATGGCCGACAAGTACGCCGAGACTGCGAACATCGGAGGCATCCTGCGCTGCGCCTGGTTGTATCCTCCGCTCCTGCAGGTTGTGCTGCGGATCCCCATCGTGTTCCTGGCCGGTCTGTATGGGTCTGAGGCCGTCGGCGCTTTCATGAACGCCATTCCGAAGTGGCTGGTGCACGCCTTCGAGGTCACCGGCGGCATGCTCCCGGCTCTCGGCTTCGCCATCACCATCATGGTGATTGGCAAGCGGAACCTGCTTCCGTACTTCGTTATCGGCTTCTTCCTGGTTAAGTACGCGGGTATCCCGACGATGGCTGCGGCGATCTTCGGCGTGTGCATGGCCCTGCTGCACATCCAGCTGGCTTCCCAGAAAGGTGGCGTAGATGCGTAATGGCCAACACGATTAAGGCGGACCCGAACCTCCCAATGGAGGACCAGTTCAAGCCCGAACCGCTTACGCCAGCCGATATTCGCAGGTCGTGGTTCCACTGGTATGCACTGGCGGAGGTCTCGAACTCCTTTGAACGCCTGCAGTCGCTGTCCTTCTGCGCCGCAATGATCCCGATCCTGAAGAAACTCTACAAGCGGCCGGAGGACCTCAGCCAGGCACTGAAGCGCCACCTTACGTTCTTCAACACGCAGGGTACCTGGGGCTCCGTGATCCACGGCGTCACTATCGCCTTGGAGGAACAGAAGGCCAACGGCGCCGACATTCCGGACGAGGTCATCACCGGCATCAAGACCGGTCTGATGGGCCCCTTCGCCGGCATCGGTGACACGCTGGACTGGGGTATCCTCAAGCCCATCGTGATCGGCCTCTGCATTCCGCTGGCCATGACGGGCAGCGCACTGGCCCCCATCCTCATGATCACCGTCTTCCTCGCCATCACGATGTACACCGGCTACTTCCTGTGGAGCACCGGATATCGGCTGGGCCGCGAGTCGATCACCCACCTGCTTGAGTCCGGCTGGATCAACCAGCTGATCACGGGCGCCGGCGTGCTGGGCATGTTCATGATGGGTGCCCTCTCTGCGACGTTCGTGAAGGTCTCCACGCCCTTCGAGATCGTCCTGGAGAACTCCAACCCCATCCAACTGCAGGCGATGCTGGACAAGATCGCGCCGGGACTGCTGCCCCTGGCGACGGTGTTCGGTGTGTACTGGTTCCTGCAGAAGAAGGGACCGAAGTACGTCCAGCTCCTGCTCATTCTTCTGGCTATCAGCGCCGTGGGGGCCATCCTCGGCATCCTGTAGCCCGTAACGTGTTCGAGCGCCTGACAAACGCCACCCGGGTATCCGACGATCGGGGGCCATCGCTGTGCGCAGGTGGCGGCCGGATGGCCGCCACCTGCGCAGGGGGGAGGTAGGGGCCGTGCGCCCCACCGGCGGCTCGGGAGCGACACAACACTTCCGGTACATTTCCTACGGCAGCTGGACAAAGGTGATGCCCGACCAGACAAGCAGGGAAGAGAGGGATATACTGTGCCACTCGTCACCGCAAAGGAGATCATGGAAAGAGCCGATCGGGACGGATACGCCATCGGTGCGTTCAACGTGGAGTCTCTGGAGTCGGTTGAGGCGGTGATCGACGCGGCGGAGGCAGAGCGCAGCCCGGTCATTATCGCGGTGGGGCAGGGCGCGCTGGCTCAGGCACGTCTACCTGTGATCGCCGACATGGTCAAGTCCATTGCCCGGAGTACAAACGTGCCCGCTGCCCTGCATCTCGATCACGGCACGTCGTTCGAACAGGCCGTTCAGTGTATTCGTGAAGGGTTTACCTCCATCATGATCGATGGCTCCAGACTTCCCTTCGAGGAGAACGTACGCCTGGTTGCGAAGGTGGTGGCCGTTGCCGACACCGTGGGCGTGCCGGTGGAGGGCGAGCTCGGGCAGATCGGTGGCACCGAGGATCTCCTGGAGGTCAGCGACGAGATGGCGGGCCTGACTGACCCGGAGACCGTGGTGCCGTTCGTCACGCAGACCGGCGTGACCTCTCTGGCCATATCGATCGGAACCGCCCACGGCCTGTACAAGCGGGAACCCAGACTCCGGTTTGATCTCCTGGAGCAGATCAACCGACTTACACCAACGCTGCTTGTTCTTCACGGTGGCTCCGGGGTTCCTGATGAGGCCATCCGCCGGGCGATCTCACTCGGCATCAACAAGATCAACGTTGCGACGGAACTCCGTGTCGCTTACACGAAGGCTGCGATCCAGGTCATCAAGCCTGAGGAAGGCAACCTTCCGAAGGTCATGGCAGCCGGTCGGGCGGCGATGCGGGAGGTCGTGCGCGGGAAGATGCGCCTCTTCGGCTCCTCGGGGAAGGCCTAAGCACTTGCCAAAATCTCTTATTCAGGAAGGGCGGATGGGGCATGAAGGCAGCAGTCTTCGAAGGTCCGGAGCAATTCTTCGTCCGTGAAGTTCCCGATCCCAAGCCGGAGCCCGGCGGCGTCTTACTGCGCGTGCGGGCCTGCGCCATCTGCGGCACGGATCAGCGCATCTACCGGTACGGCGACCCCAAGCTGACCCCGCCCATGATCACGGGTCATGAGTGCGCCGGCGAGGTCGTTGAGCTCGGGGAAGGCACCACCGGCCTGAAGGTCGGCGACCGCGTGGTCGTGGCGCCTCCGGCCATCACCTGTGGTGAGTGCTATATGTGCAAGGCCGGGTACGAGAACCTGTGCCTGAACCGCAGGGGCATCGGTTACAAGTTCCCCGGCGGGTTTGCCGAGTTCTGCGCGATCCCCGCCCAGGCGGTCCGTGAGGGCGTGCTGCTTCCGATTCCGGAGCACATGTCGTTCGCCCATGCCGCGATCACGGAGCCGCTGGCCTGCGTGGTGAACGGCCAGAAGCCGCTCGACATCGGGGAAGGCGACACCGTCGTGGTCATCGGCGCCGGCGCGATCGGGCTGATGCACGGCCAGCTGGCGAGGGCCAAGGGGGCCTCCCGGGTGTTCATCATCGACGTGTCGCCCAAGCGTCTGGAGATGGCCGAGTCCCACGGGTTCGACCGGGTCATCGACGGTTCGGCGACCGATCCGGTGGAGGAGGTGATGCGCCTCACCGACGGGCGGGGCGCGAGCGTGGCCATCACCGCGACGACGGCCAACGTGGCCGCCGAGCAGGCCGTGGAGATGGTGGGCAAGCGCGGCCGGGTCAGCTTCTTCGCCGGTCTGCCCAAGACCAACCCGAAGGCGACCATCAACGCCAACCGCGTCCACTACTTCGAGATCTCGATCTTCGGCGCCAGCGCTTCCAGCAAGGCGGACAACCGGGCGGCGCTGAACTACCTCAGCACCGGCGCCGTCAAGGCCGAGACGATCATCACGCACCGCTTCCCGCTGGACGAGATCATCCCGGCCATGGAGAAGATGCGCAGGGGCGAGACCCTGAAGATCGTCATCGAGCCCTGAACGGTTCGTATGAGTGGTCTCTGACCCTCGCGGCGCGCGGGGCAAGATAACGGGGGGGTACAGATGGACAAGTTACTGCGGGTTGACATGAACAACAACAAAGTCGTCTTAGAGGAGGTACCTCCCCGGTATGCCCACCTGGGCGGCCGGGCGCTGACAGGCGCGGTGCTCGTGAACGAGGTGGACCCCACCTGCCCGCCTCTGAGCGCGCACAACAAGCTGGTGATCGCGCCCGGCCTCCTGGGCGGGACCCCGATTTCCAGCGTCGGGCGCACTTCCGTGGGCGCCAAGAGCCCGTTGACCGGCGGCGTCAAGGAGTCGAACGCAGGCGGAACGGCGGGCAACAGGCTGGCCCAGATGGGCATCCGGGCGATCATCGTGGAGGGAGCGGCCCCTCAGGGAGAGACCTGTGTCCTCGAGATCGGGGAGGACGAGGCCAGACTGGTCCGCATCCCGGACATCAGGAGAATGCGCAACTTCGAGTGCGTCCGGTGGCTTTTCGCCCGGTACGGCAGCAAGGCGTCTCTGATCGTGGTCGGCCCTGCGGGAGAGATGGGGCTTGCGTCGGCCTGCGTCGCCTGTACCGATATGGAAGGGCGTCCGGTCCGCATGAGCGGCCGGGGAGGACTCGGCGCCGTGATGGGCCGGAAGGGGCTCAAGGCGATCGTCATCACGGAGACCCGGCGCCGGGCGCCCCTGCATGACGCCGGGCTGTTCCGCGGCGCCCTGAAGGCCTTTCACCAGGCCATCCTTGACGCCCCGATCACCGAGACCTACACCCGATACGGCACTGCGGCGATGGTAGACAGGCTCAACAGCATGGGGGGACTCCCGACCTTGAACTTCAGCCGCGGCCGCTTCGAGCACACCGAGGCGATCAACGCCGAGACGATGCGGGAGACCATTCTGGAACGGGGCGGGGAGGGAACGCCGACCCACGGCTGCATGCCCGGATGCATCGTCCGGTGCTCAAACGTCTACCCGGGGCGCGATGGGCGTGAGATCGTCTCTCCGCTTGAGTACGAGAACATCGGGCTCCTGGGCTCCAACTGCGGCATCGGAGACCTGGATGCCATCGCAAGACTCAACTTCCTGTGCAACGACATCGGCCTGGACACGATTGAGGCGGGAGCCACCCTCGCCGTGGCCATGGAAGCCGGGGTGGCACGCTTCGGCGACGCCGAACGGGCGGCAGAACTGCTGGAGGAGATTGCCCGGGGGACCGTGCTGGGACGGGTTCTGGGCGAAGGCGCGGTCATCGCAGGCCGGGTGCTGGGGGTCACCAGGGTACCGGCAGTGAAAGGGCAGGCCATGCCGTCCTACGATCCCCGGGCCGTGAAGGGCCTGGGCGTGACCTACGCCACCTCGCCGATGGGGGCGGATCACACGTCCGGGCAGACGGTGCGTGCCCAGGTGGACCACCTCAGCCCCGAAGGGCAGGCCAAGGTATCCCAGAACGCCCAGATCGCTGCCGCCGTGGTCGACTCCCTCGGTTTCTGCCTCTTCGTCTCGGGTGTGGTAGGCTCGCGTCCCGACATCGTGGCGGACCTGATCAGGGGCCGGTTCGGCTGGGATTGGAAGCCGGAGCAGGTGATGGCCCTGGGTCGCCTTACGCTCCGGAACGAGCACCGTTTCAACCGGCTTGCCGGCTTCACCTCGGCCCATGACCGGCTGCCCAGGTGGATGTACGAAGAAGAGCTTCCGGATACCGGCACGGTGTTTGATGTGCCGGACGAAGATCTTGACGCGGTGGTTGAGGAACTATCATGAGGATTCGGGTCAAGTTATTCCTTTCCGCGCGCAAGTACGCCACCCAGTGGCAGGACCACCGGGGCCGCGTGGAGGTCGAACTAACCGAGGGGGCAACCCTCGGCGAACTGCTGAGCACCCTGGAGATCCCCCAGGAGTCGGAGCTCGGCATCCTGGTGAACGGTCGGAATGCCAGACCGGACGTTCCCCTGCAGGACGGCGACGAGGTTGACATCTTCCCAGCTATGGCGGGTGGCTGATCTACGAAGGGCAGGGAGCGGTTACCCGTCCTCACCATGTGCAGAAAGCAGGTGTTCAGATCGTGGCTGTTTTTCGCATTGCCGTCATTCCCGCCGACGGAATCGGACCTGAGATCACGGCGGAAGGGGTACGTGTGCTCCGGCATATCGCCGCTCTGGACCCTTCGGTCGAGTTCCAGTTTGAGTACTTTCCCTGGGGCTGCGAGTACTACCTGGAGACAGGCCAGATGATGCCCGACGACGGCCTGGACCAGCTGAAGGCCTTTGACGCGATCTACCTCGGGGCGGTGGGATCGCCCAAGGTACCTGACCACATCTCCCTTCATGGGCTGCTGCTCCGCATCCGGAAGGGATTCCAGCAGAGCGTCAATCTGCGGCCGGTCAAGCTGCTGCCCGGCGCTCCGTGCCCGCTGGTCGGGAAGACCCCGGCCGACATCGACATGCTCTTCGTGCGTGAGAACACCGAGGGCGAGTATGCCGGCGTCGGCGGCCGGATGTACCAGGGCACACCGGACGAAGTGGCCCTGCAGACGGCCGTCTTCTCCCGGAGGGGCACCGAACGGGTGATGCGGTACGCCTTTGAGACCGCCAAGAGACTGGGGAAGAGCGTGACCAGCATCACCAAGTCGAACGCGCAGAACTACTCCATGGTCCTTTGGGACGAGGTGTTCCGCGAGGTAGCCCGCGAGTACCCCACCGTGCCGACCGCACAGCTTCTCGTCGACGCGGCCGCCATGTTCATGGTGCGGAATCCCGAGCGTTTCCAGGTGGTGGTGGCCAGCAATCTGTTTGCGGACATTCTGACCGACCTTGGCGCGGCCATTCAGGGCGGCATGGGCTTTGCGGCGGGCGCAAATCTTAACCTGGACGGGAGTTACCCGTCCATGTTCGAGCCCGTTCACGGTTCAGCGCCGGACATCGCGGGGAAGGGGATCGCCAACCCCATCGCGGGCATCTGGACGGCGAAGATGATGCTCGACCACCTGGGGCTGGAGCACTGGGGGAGCAGAGTGTTCTCGGCCATCGCCGCGGTCGTCGCGGAGGGAAAGGTGAAGACGCCTGACCTCGGCGGGAACGCGAGAACGTGGGAGGTGACGGACGCCATCTTAGAGAAGCTCTAGAGACTCACCGCTAACGATGCCGAGCGCCGCTCCCGTAGGCATGTTTGGACCGGCGAACCAGAGAACTCGACCATACCTGCAAGTCATACACATCAGCGCGTCCCATGCGAGGGGGCCAGTGTGGTGAAACGGATCGAGCGGGTAAGACGCTTCGTCGAGACGGAATGCGCCGCCCCCCTGAAGGAGGGGGACAGGCCGGGCGTAGATGCTGCCACGGTTGCCAGAGCCCTGGGGATCAACCGGACCGATGCTTCGGCCGACCTGAACGAGCTTTGTCGTGCGGGCGTACTCTGTCGATACGGCACCCGGCCGGTTCGGTTTCTCACGCCCGAGCTCTACGAAGCCATGCAGAGCGAGCGGACGGAGTCGACTGAAGAGCGTCGGGCAGGCATGGCCGATGCCGCCCGGAGCTCCGCCTTCGACAAGATCATCGGCAGCGACGGAAGCCTGAAGGCGCAGATTGACCTGGCCAAGGCTGCCGTTGCCTACCCCCCGAACGGGCTCCACTCGCTGATCCTCGGCGAGACAGGCGTCGGCAAGAGCCTCCTGGCAGAGGCGATGTGGCACTATCGCATCGAACTGACAACCGCACGGGATGGGCCTGACAGCCCGCGGCCGCCCTTCGTCGTATTCAGCTGCGCGGAGTATGCCGACAACCCCCAGTTGCTGCTCTCGCAACTCTTCGGCTACGTCAAGGGGGCGTTCACCGGCGCGCAGGAGGATCGCGAGGGGCTCGTCGACCGGGCCCAGGGCGGGATTCTCTTCCTGGACGAGATTCACCGGCTGCCCCAGGTCGGGCAGGAGCTCCTGTTCATGCTCATCGACAAGGGCAAGTACCGGCGGTTGGGCGAGACCCGCACCGAGCGTGAGGCCAACCTGATGATCATCGGGGCGACCTCGGAAGATCCCAACAGTGCCCTGCTCACAACGTTCCGGCGGCGCATCCCCGTCCAGATCTCCCTCCCCTCCCTGTCCGAGCGGCCCATCAACGAGCGCCTGGATCTGATCGTCCATTTCGTGGCCAACGAGGCCAGCCGGCTCAACCTGCCCATCTGGGTTTCCGGGCAGGCACTGCGGATCTTTGCCCTATACGAGACAACGGCGAACATCGGCGAGCTGCGGAGCGATATCCAGCTGTGCTGTGCCAAGGCCTATCTCTCACACGTCGCGGCGCCCCGGGACCGGCTCATCCTGGATATCGGCGTGATTCCCCAGCGCATCTACTGTCGCGTCAAGGACAATCCCTCTGCGGCCACGGCGCTGGATAGCCTGCCTCCCGAAGGTGTCCTCATCCACCCCGGGCAGATGCCCAGGTTCTGCTCCATGTTCACCGACTACGAGGCGCCGATTAACCTGTATGGCTTTGTTGACAGGAAAATCGAGGAGTACAAGTTCAGTTCCCTCTCGCAGCAGGAGATCGAATCGCGTGTCGGAGCCGACCTCGAGCGGTACGTGCAATCTGCGGTTCGCGCTTTCCGGAAGGTAGCGCCTCCGGCCATTCCGACCACGATCATCGCACCTGCGGTCTGGACCGCTGCGGAAGGGTTGATCGCGCATGCTGCAGAAAAGCTGGGGCGGTGGTACGGGCGGGAGATCCAAGTGGCCGTTGCGCTTCACTTGCAGCAGTTCGCGGAACGCCTGAAGTCCGGCCGCATCATTTACAACCCGCATCTAAAGCAGATCAAGGCCAGGCATGGAGAAGAGTTTGCAGTGGTGAACGAGTGCCGGGTCCTGCTGGAGCACGCGCTTTCGTTGGAGATCCCCGAGGATGAGATGGGGTTTTTGGCGATGTTCCTGGTAGGCCATCAGGAGCATGCCCACCAACGGGTTGGCCTGATCGTGGCCGCACATGGCAAGTCCACCGCGACCAGCATGGCCGAGTTCGTGAACGACATCCTCGGCACCCACCACGTGCGGGCCATCAACGCGCCGCTGGAGAAGGACCTTTCAGAGACCGTGGAAGAGCTGAGGCAGGCGGTGTCCGCGGCGAACGAGGGGAAAGGCGTCCTGATCCTGGCCGACATGGGGTTCTTCGTTCAGATCGAGGCATACCTGTCGCGCGAGAGCCATGCGACCGTGCGGATCATCCCCAACGTGACCACCGCCCTGGTCCTGGAAGCGGCCAAGCGGATCCTCACCACCGACGACAGCCTCGACAAACTCGTGGCGGACCTCAACAGGGACTTCCGGGACTACGCCGAGGCGCTGAGCATGGTCCGCGAAGACCCCCCGCCGATCACCGGGACGATCCTCACCGTGTGCTGTACCGGTGTCGGCGCGGCCAAGCGGATGCGGGACCTGATCATCAAACAGGTGCCGATGGCGAGGCACATGCAGATCATCCCGGTCTCGGCTCTCGATGACATCGAGACGATCAGGCAGAAGGCCGGCGACGATCTGCGACTGGTCATCGGCAGCATGAACCCCGGGATTCCCGGTGTCCCGTTCATCCCGATCAGCCAGGTGTTCCAGTCCGACGGCTGGCAACGGCTCGAGTTCCTGCTGCGGGGATGGGATGACGTCAAACCCGCGTCCACTGTCTCTTCCTCACGCCAGCGGCACCTGGACTGCCTGGGCCGCGAGGTGCACAGGTTCTGTCCATCCCTTTCCCCTGAGATCGCCAGCCGTGCCTGCGAGGAAATGCTGTCCCGGATCGAGGGGCAGATCTATCGGTCCGAAGTCAGTCCCGACCTGGCCGTGCGTGTCTACCTCCATGCGGCATCGATGCTGGACCGGCTCGCGACGGGCAACCCCCTGATGATGCCATCCTGGGGCGAGAAACTCAGGGAGCAGCGGCGGAGTGAGTACAGCATGCTTGAGGACATCCTCACCGACGTGTGCGAGGGTGTTGGATTGAAGGTACCCGCCGGTGAAGTCTGCTACTTCCTCGTCACGCTCCCCAGAATTTCTGACCAGACCGAGTAGAGTCCCACAGGCACCTCCAACCGGGGAGGTGCCTGTCCTTCGACCGCACCGTTCACCGCGGCCACCTGTCGGGAATCGAGATCATCAACCGGCTGCGTGACGCCCTCGTGCCCCGGATGATCCGGGGTCTGGAAGAGGTGCGGGGCGCACGAAAAACCGGCGACGGCATCGCCGCCGCCTATCGGGCAGGCACCGTGCCGCCTGCAGTACGGCGCAAAGGCCATCATCGGCAAGGCAGGGTAGTATGACGACGGCCACGAATCTCCACAAGGAGGTCCACGAGGAGACCCGGCAGGGCTGCCCGAGATCTACGAGAAGCTCGGCGTCGGGCAACCCTGGTAAGTGAACAGGAGGTGCCTGACATGACCCGATCACTGGGGAACGCAGGCGCCGGCCGTGACGCGGGGGCGGGGGCATCCTCTGCCCCTGGCTCCGCACTCCCCGGCCTGCCGCTCATGATTCCGGTGACCCAGCACTTCCCGGATGTGAAGGTGGACGACGTGGAGGCCGCCATGTGGTCGGCTCTGGACAGCCTGTGCCTCGCGGCGAAGGTCCGCCCGGGGATGCGTGTGGCCATCACCGCCGGCAGCCGCGGCATCGCCAACATCCCGGTGATCCTGCGCACCACCGCCCGGTATCTGAAGGCGCTCGGCGCCGTGCCGGTCATGGTCGCCGCGATGGGCAGCCACGGCGGCGGGACCGCCGAGGGGCAGCTCGAGGTGCTCGCAAGCCTCGGCATCACCCCGGACACGGTGGAGTGCGAGGTGGTGGGTGGGGTGGAGGTGGTCGAACTCGGACGGACCGCCGGCGGGCTGGCCGTCTACTTCGACACCTTTGCGGCGCGGTGCGACGGCGTGCTGGTGATCAACCGGGTCAAGGCGCACACCTCCTTCCACGGCCCGCTGGAGAGCGGCCTCGTGAAGATGATGGTGGTGGGCCTCGGCAAGCCGGCGGGCGCCGCCCAGTTCCACCGCCTCGGCCCCGGGCGGCTCTCGCACGCCCTGGAGGAGATCGGCCGGGTGATTCTCGAGAAGATGCCGATCCTGGGCGGAGTGGCCGTGCTGGAGAACGGCCGGGAGGAGACTGCCGCCTTGGTGCCGGTGGAGCCCGGGGACATGATCGAGCGGGAGAAGGAACTGCTGATCCGCTCGAAGGAGTTGCTGCCCCGGCTGCCGGTGAAGGAGCTGGACCTGCTCATCGTCGAGGAGATGGGCAAGAACATCTCCGGCACGGGCATGGACACCAACATCATTGGCCGCGTCGGCATCTTGGGCGTGCCGGACGGCGACCCGGCGATTCAGCGCATCGCGGTGCTCGACCTGTCGGAGCAGTCGCACGGCAACGCCAACGGCATGGGCCTTGCCGACTTCATCACCCGCCGGTTCCGGGAGAGGATCGACTTCCGGGCCACTTACCTGAACACCCTGACGGCGACGTTCGTGCAGCGGGCCAAGATGCCCATCGTGCTGGACACCGACCGCGAGGTGATCGCCACCGCCCTGCAGACCCTGGGCAACCCGCCGCCCGACCGGGTAAAGGCCATTCGCATCCGGAACACGCTGATGCTGGAGCACATCTGGGTCTCGCCTGCCGTTTGGGAAGAGATCAAGGCGCTGCCGTACGTGGAGGCGACGGGACCCGCGCGGCCCTTGGCGTTCGACGAAGCAGGAAACCTACTGTAGCGGAGCAGTTCCCCGTCTGTCGATACAGGGTCTGCGACCCGATTACGAGGCGGTGAGGATGATGAGGAACCATACGGTCGACCCGGAGCCGCCGCGCCGCCGCATCCACGTCTACTGCTACCAGATGGATGACGGCCGCTGGCGGGCGCAGTGGACGGCCGACTTCTCGCGCGCGTGGATCGGCAACACACCGGAGGAGGCGATCGAAAGCGCCCGGCATCGGCTGGCGAACGCAGATCCGGAGCACGACGTGAAGGCCATGGTGGTGCAGATCGAGCCGCCGGAGACACAGAACTAGCGGTACGCGACACAAGAAGACCACCGCGACGCAGGCGGTGGTCTTTCGTGTTGCACCCGGGCTAGAAGTAGAGGTCCCGCTCGCCGGCCTTGATCCGCGCCAGCCGCCGCTCGGTCTCGGCGCGCACCTTCTCGCTGGGGATCTGCGCCAGGTTCGCGGCCTCGGTGCGCCGGCCGACCTCCCGGGTCTCCTCGGAAGCGTAGTCCTCCAGGTACTCCTGGAAGGTGAGCAGGGCGTTGGGCTGGCAGAGATTCTGGATCTGGCCGGTCTTCGCGAGGGCCATGAACCGGTCACCCGTCCGGCCCTGCCGGTAGCAGGCGGTGCAGTAGCTGGGCAGGTAGCCCTCCTCGCACAGCCAGCGGATGACCTCGTCCGGGGTGCGGTGGTCGCCCTGGACGAACTGGGCCGTGGCCGCCCGCTGCTGCTCGGTCATCTGGCTGTACCCGCCGATGCCCACGCTGGACCCGGCGCTGATCTGCGACACGCCGAGCCGGAGCACGTTCGCCCGCATCTCCGGCGTCTCCCGGGTCGAGATGATCATGCCGGTGTAGGGCACGGCCAGCCGGAGGATCGCAACCAGCTTCATGAACTGGCCGTCGGTGACCAGGTGCGGGAAGGTGGCGAGGTCGACGCCCGGAGCCGGCTGCAGCCGGGGCACCGAGATGGTGTGCGGCCCCACGCCGAACCGGTCCTCCAGGTGCCGCACGTGCAGCAGCATCGCCAGGACCTCGTACCGGTAGTCGTACAGGCCGAAGAGCACGCCCACGCCGACGTCATCGATGCCGGCCTCCATCGCCCGGTCGTGGGCGGTGGTGTGCCAGTCGTAGTTGTGCTTGGGGCCTGTAGGGTGCATCAGGGCGTAGGTGGGCCGGTGGTAGGTCTCCTGGAAGAGCTGATACGTGCCGATCTGGGCCGCCTTCAGCCTGCGGTAGTCCTCCGTCGTGGTGGCGGCGATGTTGACGTTGATCCGCCGGATGTTGCCCTTGCCTTCCCGGATGCTGTAGATCGTGTTGATGCAGTCCACAATGTAGTCGATGTCGCAGTTCACGGGGTCCTCGCCGGCCTCCAGCAGCACCCGCTTGTGTCCCATGCGGAGCAGGGCCCGGGTCTCCTCGGCCACCTCTTCAAGGGTGAGCCGGCGGCGCACCTCCTTCTCGTTGGACCGGCGGAAGCCGCAGTAGCGGCAGTTGTTGACGCAGAGGTTGCTGACGTAGAGCGGAGCGAAGAGCACGATGCGGTTGCCGTAGATCTTCTGCTTGATCTCATAGGCGGTGCGGAAGACGGCCTGCAGGTGGTCGGGGTCCTCCACCATCAGGAGGTCGGCGATCTCCTCCAGGTCGAGGCCCTTGGCCAGGGCCGCCTTGTCCAGGATCTGCCCCAGGCGGGCCGCCGTGGGAGCGGCGGCCGACCCCAGCAGGCGGTCCAGCACCGCGTCGTCGATGAAACTCGCCTTGTCCGCGGCAATCGGCATGGGTGACGCCTCCTTTCAGGCGGTCCACCGGGGCGAATGCCCGGGCCCGGTGGCCACAAAGCGACCTTCGCCCAGGATCAGGGCGGTGACACACGGGGCGCACTGCTCGGGCTCCTCCCGCAGGCAGATCTTGTTGGGATAGAGCTGGTAGTGCTCCCGGTACTGTCGTGGCGTGACGTTGGGCATGATCACGTTGGCCCCGCAGGCCAGGGCGAGCTGCCTCCCACGGGGGTGGATCGTGCCCAGGGCGGTGGTGGCGGGAACGTGGGCATCGGGGATGGCCAGCCGGACGCAGGCGACGGCGTTCAGCGTCTGGTCGACGGTGCCGGCCGCAGCGTCCGCCAGGGGCGTGTTGGGGGCCGGGATGAACGGCCCAATGCCCGCCATTTCCACGTTCAGCCGCCTGAGCAGCAGGATGTCGTCGGCGAGGGTCTCCACGGTCTGCCCCGGCAGGCCGACCATGAAGCCGCTGCCCACCTGGTAGCCCAGCTCCCTGAGCCACCCGAGGCACTGCAGCCGCTGCTCCAGGCGGCGACCGGGACGCAGCCGGGCGAAGAGCTCGGGATCGGCGGTCTCGTGCCGGAGCAGGAAGCGGTCGGCGCCGGCCTCGCGCCACAGGGCGTACTCCTCCCGGGTGCGCTCCCCCACGCTCAGGGTGACCGCCAGCGGGGTCGTCGCCTTGATCATGCGCACCACGCCGGCCAGTTCCTCGGGATCCAGGGCGTCGCCCTCGCCGGACTGCAGCACCACGCTGCCGTAGCCCAGCCGCCAGGCGCCCTGCGCCGCGGCCACGATCTCCTCCGGCGCCATCCGGTACCGCTTCACGTGCCGGTTGGAGCGGCGGATCCCGCAGTACTGGCAGTCCATCCGGCAGATGTTGGAGAACTCGATGAGGCCGCGCAGGTGGACCCCGTCGCCCATGACCCGGGCCCGCACCCGGTCGGCCGCGGCGAAGAGGGCCTGCTGCTCCTCCCCCCTGAGGCTCAGGAGGCAGGCGAGCTCATCGCGGGCCAGATCGGCGCCGGCCTCGGCGCGGTCGATCAGCGCGGACACGTCCTGCCGAATCATCCGTCGCTCCCCCCCAACAGCTCGCCCACTTCCGGGAAAGGCGTCAGCGCCCTGGGCAGGATCCCGTGCAGGTAGGCGATGCAGACGCCGTAGTTGACGATGGGCACGCCGGCCGCCTGCGCCCGGCGGATCCGGCTGAGCACCAGCTTCCGGTTCACCATGCAGCCGCCGCAGTGGATGATCAGCCTGTACCCCTCCAGGTTCTCGGGCATCTCGGCGCCGTGGGCCCACTCGAACTGCAGATCCCCGCCGACCTTCTCGCGCAGCCAGCGCGGGATCTTGACGGTGCCGATGTCGTCTTTCTGCTGGTGGTGCGTGCAGGTCTCGGCGATCAGCACCCGGTCCCCGGGGCGAAGATTGTCGATCGCCCGGGCGCCCCTCACCAGCTCGGCGAGGTCGCCCTTGTGCCGGGCCATCAGGATCGAGAATGAGGTGAGCGGGATCTCAGGTGGCACTGCCCTGCTCACCGGCCCGAAGACCTGACTGTCGGTGACGACCAGAGCGGGCGGCCGCCCCAGGGCGTGGAGCGCCTGGTCCAGTTCCCGGTCCCGCGCGGTCACCGCCAGCGCCCCGGCGTCCAGCACCTCCCGGATCGCCTGGACCTGCGGCAGGATGAGCCGCCCCTTCGGCGCGCCCGAGTCGATGGGCACCACCAGGAGAACCACGTCGCCGGGCCGGACCAGGTCGGCGAGCAGCGGCACCTCCGCGACGTCGGCAGGGGCGGCGGCGACGATCCGCTGCCTGAGCTCGGCCACGCCGGGCTCACCCACGCTGCTGGAGGCGCAGAACGGGAAGCCGAAGCGCTCGGTCAGCGCCGCCGCCTGCCGCCGGGCCCCGGCGACGTCGAGATCCGCCTTGGTCACGGCGCCGACCGCAGGCGTGCCGCGGCGCTTCAGCTCCTGGACCAGCAACTCTTCCGGCTCGCCCGGCTCGTCGCCGGCGGCCATGACCAGCACCGCGAGGTCCGTCTGATCCAGAACTTGCAGACTGCGGGCCACCCGCAGCCGGCCGAGTTCCCCCTCGTCGTCGATTCCGGCTGTATCAATGAGGACCACCGGACCCAGCGGGTGCAGCTCCATCGGCCGCCGCACAGGATCGGTGGTCGTTCCGGGCACCGGCGAGACCAGCGAGATCTCCTGCCGGCTCAGGGCGTTGATCAGGCTCGACTTGCCCGCGTTGCGCCGGCCGAAGAAGGCGATATGCAGACGTTGGCTTGAAGGCGTAGGCTGCACGGCCATCTTGTTCACCCTTTCACATACTCAGACCCTATTGTAGCGCGTTGGATACGGCCCCACCACGGACTTGTCCAAAACCGGCGCCTCGGGACACGCAGGCTTAACCGAAGGCGGAGGGGTATCTAGGGTCACGCACCGATGTCGGGCAACGGGCATTCATCCGACATACAATGGAGGCGCGGGCCGGGGCGGCATGAACCGGCGCGGTGTTCCCGGCAGGATCGGCGGAGCACGAACAGCTCGGGGCGCGCACCGTTTGGGTTGGCGAATAATCTCCGAGGAGGAATTTCGCCAGCGAAGCGGAATACATCTTACCATGGAGACCAACAGGGCTTACCCCTTGCGGCCCCTCAAGGCCCTGAACAACAACGTCTTGCTCGCCTACGACCCGGCGTCGGACGAGGAGGTCGTGGTGGTAGGGCGCGGGCTGGGCTTCCAGGCGTCGGGCCCCGTAAGCCCCGATGATCCGCGCATCGAGAAGGTCTTCCGGCTGGACGAGAGCCGCAACCGCAAGCAGTTCCTGCGCCTCACGGAGACCATCTCGGGCAGCGTGATCGGCGTGGCCGAGGAGATCCTCCACCTGGCCGCCGGCCGGTACGGCCCCCTGGCCGACGAGGTCCACTTCACGCTGGCGGAGCACCTGGCTGTGGCCGTGGATCGGGTCCGGCAGGGGGTGCCGATCCCCAACCCGTTCCTGGCCCAGATTCAGCTGCTCTACCCCGAGGAGTACGAGCTGGCCGGCCAGGCGGTTCAGATGGTCGCCGCCCGGCTGGGCGTGATCCTGCCGGAGGAAGAGCAGGGGCTCCTGGCGCTGCACCTGCTGGGCGCCCGGCGCAGGGAGCCGCCGAAGATGGTGGCGCGCTACCAGGCGCTGATCCGCGAGGCGGCCGCGTTCCTGGCCGAGGAGGCGGGCATCGCCTGGTCTGACGACGATCCGCACCTGGCGCGCGTCCTCCTGCACCTCAGGCTGGCCGTCGAGCTGATCGTCTCGGGCAAGGGCGAAACGAACCCGGTTCTGGACCGCATTCGCAGCGAGTACCCCGACGCGTTCGCCCGGGCCCGCCGGCTGGGCGACTACATGGCCCAGCGGCTGGGCCGGCCGGTGAGCGACGACGAGGTCGGGTACCTGGCCCTGCATCTTCTGCGCCTGAAGAACATAACCCAGTGACTCGCGGAGCTGGCGTGTTACCGTTACCCGTGAACGGGCATGAGCCAGCCAGAGGAGTCCCGGCACCCGCATGGGTGGTGGGGACTCCCTGGCTGGCTTTCTGTTTGGCCCGGCAGCGGGGGAAAGGAGGGGATGGCGCCGGCCGCGCCGGCTCCCGGTCCGGGTGAGCAAACACCATCCTGCGAGAAGGAGGTCCGAAGGATGCTTGCTCAGCTGCAGAAGGTTGGTAAAGGTCTCATGATGCCCGTGGCGGTCCTCCCGGCGGCCGGCCTGCTGTTGCGTCTCGGCCAGCCGGACGTGCTCGACTGGCCGTGGATGGCCCAGGCGGGCGACGCCATCTTCAGCAACCTGGCCCTGCTCTTCGCCGTGGGCCTCGCGGTCAGCCTTGCCAAGGACTCGGGCGTGGCGGGCCTCTCCGGTGTCGTCGCGTATTTCGTCATCACCAAGGTCGCCGTCACCATCAACCCTGAGATCAACATGGGCGTGCTCGCTGGTATCATTGCTGGTATCCTCGCGGCCAACCTGTACGTGCGCTTCAAGGACACCAAGCTGCCGGACTACCTGGGCTTCTTCGGCGGCAGGCGGTTCGTCCCCATCGTCACGGCCGGTGCATCCGTCGTCCTCGGGTTGATCTTCGGGTTCATCTGGCCGCCCATTCAGCACGGCATCGGGGCCATCGGCGAGTGGCTGGTGGCCGCCGGGGCGATCGGCGTCGGCGTCTTCGGCCTGCTGAACCGGCTCCTGATCCCGCTGGGCCTGCACCACGTCATCAACAGCCTGGTCTGGTTCGTCTTCGGCGAGTTCCCGAAGGCCGACGGGACCATCGCCACCGGCGACCTGAACCGGTTCTTCGCCGGCGACCCGTCCGCGGGCTTCTTCATGGCCGGCTGGTTCCCGATTATGATGTTCGGCCTCATCGGCGCGGCCCTGGCCATGACCCACGCGGCCCGTCCCGAGAACCGCAAGCGGGTCGGCGGCATCATGCTCTCGGCCGCCTTCACCTCGTTCCTCACCGGCATCACGGAGCCGATCGAGTTCGCCTTCATGTTCGTGGCGCCGCTGCTCTACGTCATCCACGCCGTGCTGGCCGGCATCTCCATGGCGATCGCGCAGCTCCTCGACATCCACCACGGCTTCACCTTCTCGGCCGGCCTGATCGACTATGTGCTGAACTACGGCATCGCCTCCGATAACGCGTGGCTGCTGATCCCCATCGGCCTGGTCTTCGGGGTGCTTTACTACGTCATCTTCCGGTGGGCCATCGTGCAGTTCAACATCCCGACGCCCGGCCGCGAGGCTGACGACAGCGGCACACCCAGCGTGTAATCTTACCTGACCCTGAAAGCGAGGAGTGATCATCTTGGACGACAGGACGAAAGCTCAGGAGATCCTGGCCGCCCTGGGCGGCGCAGCGAACGTTGTCGAGCTGGAGTCGTGCATCACCCGCCTCCGGCTGGTGGTGAAGAACCCCGGCGCGGTGAACGACAAGCGTCTGAAGGAGCTGGGGGCCGTGGGCGTCATGAAGGCCGGCACGGTGGTGCAGGTGGTGCTGGGCACTTCTGCGGAGCGCATCGAGCAGATCATGAAGGACATGATCTAGATGGCGGCGGTCACCCTGCTGGCCCACATCACCGGCCGCGCCCTGCCGCTGGATGACGTTCCCGATCCGGTCTTCTCCGGCCGTCTGCTGGGGGACGGCGTGGCCATCGATCCGAGCGGCGACCTGGCGGTGGCGCCGGTCGCCGGCGAGGTGGCGGCCCTTTTCCCGACGGGCCACGCTTTGGCCCTCCGGACGGACTTCGGCGCCGAGATCCTCATTCACCTCGGCGTCGACAGCTCCCGGGCCAAGGGCGTGTTTCGTCCCCTGGTTGCGCCGGGCGATCGCGTGGAGGCGGGCCAGCCGCTCGTCCGCCTGGACCTGGAGGCGCTCCGGGCGCAGGCCCGCTCCCCGCTCTGTCCGCTGGTGGTGCTGAACGGCGGAGACGCCCGGGTGGAGGTGGTGGCGACCGGCCCCGTCGCGGCCGGCCGGGACCCCGTCTGCCGGCTCCTGGAAAGGAGGAAGAGCGATGCGACTCCTTGACATGCCTCCCTCCGGCCTGACGCAGCTCACGCGCGAGTCGCTGCTGGAAGGGATCCGGCTCTCCGAAGGTCGGCTGGTGGTGGCCGAGACCGTGGTCGTGGCCCCGCCGCTGGTGGACGGCGTCAGCAACGCGGAGCTGTCGGCCGCCTTCGGCGCCGACATGCTGCTGCTCAACTGTTACGACTGTGGCAACCCCACGATCGTCGGGTTGCCCGCGGAGCCCGGCAGAGGGCAGACCTGCCGGGACCTGAAGGCGCTGGTCGGCCGGCCGGTGGGCGTGAACCTGGAGCCCAGCGACCGGGTTCCCCCGGGCCGCCGGGCCACCCCGGAAAACGCGGTCCGCGCGGTGGAGCAGGGCGCCGACTTCCTCTGCCTGACGGGCAACCCCCACACCATGGTGACCAACGCGGGGATCCTCGAGAGCCTCCGGCTGATCCGGCAGGCGGTAGGCGACAGGGCCGTGCTGATCGCCGGCCGCATGCACGCCGCCGGGGCGGGTCTCTCCGCAGGCGGGGGGCTCATCTCGCCAGACGAGGCTGCGGCGTTCGTGGAG
>Ga0134099_1001487_pt1 | contig 22003 bp, 9 predicted proteins | sample 10_taG_2_FD_105482 | JGI IMG/M metagenome (GOLD analysis project Ga0134099, IMG submission 105482) | Switchgrass degrading microbial communities from high solid loading bioreactors in New Hampshire, USA - 10_41_5_180_A2 metaG | ecosystem: Engineered > Bioreactor > Semi-continuous > Anaerobic >...
CAAAATGATGTGTGGTAACTTCATTTTACTAGAGATTTCAACTCCATGCTCTATTTATTTACAAATAAATGTTGGTGCACCGAAAGTTTTTACTTTCGGCACCCCAACATTTATTATAGAACCCTTTTTTTTAAAATAAAGAATTATAGTGCATGTCAGAATTTTCATTTTCTTTATCTTAGGCTTAAATACCTAATATACAACTATGCGAACTATAATATCAGAAATCTGCATCTTGCGTTACGGCGGCAATTAACTTATTATTTTAACGTAGACTTTAAACAAGTTTTCAAAGTTTGATATATGTAGGCAATTATGAGTTATACGGGAGATGTGTAATGAGAAAGCTGGTAATCGGAATTTTAGCCCATGTTGATGCCGGAAAAACTACATTGGCAGAAAGTATTCTTTTTAGAACCGGGAGTATAAGAAAGATGGGCAGAGTTGACCATAAAGATGCGTTTCTGGATACATATGAACTGGAAAGAGCAAGGGGTATTACTATCTTTTCCAAACAAGCAGTGTTCAAAATAAAAGACCTGGAAGTTACGCTATTGGATACTCCTGGACATGTGGATTTTTCTGCGGAAATGGAACGGACTTTGCAGGTTCTGGATTATGCTATTCTGGTAATTAGCGGGAAAGACGGCGTGCAGGGGCATACAGAGACTTTATGGAGATTACTGGCGAAATATAACATACCTACGTTTATTTTTGTAAATAAGATGGATATAACCGGAACTGACCGCAGCACAATTTTGAATGAATTGAAAAAGCGCCTGAATGACGGATGTGTGGATTTCAGCGAGGACCAGGACAAAGGTGTTTTTTATGAGAATCTTGCGATGTGCGATGAGGAATTGCTCGATAAATACATGGAAAGCGGAATTGTAGAAATAAAGTCTGTTTCTGAATTAATCGGTCAAAGAACAATATTTCCGTGCTATTTTGGTTCGGCATTGAAACTGGATGGCGTGGACGCGTTTCTAAATGGGTTGGAACAATATACGAAGCAGCCTGTTTATCCTGAACAGTTTGGCGCAAAGGTTTATAAAATTGCCAGAGATGCACAGGGCACTCGTCTGACTTATATGAAGGTAACCGGAGGCAGTTTAAAGGTTAAAATGCTGCTTACCAATAAAAAGGCAAGTAACGGCATGGTTGATGAACAGTCTAAAGAGGGAAAAAATGAGTTCGAAATCAGCAAAACAGATAATGATACGGAGATTTGGGAAGAGAAGATAGACCAGATACGTATATATTCCGGTACTAAGTTTGAAACAGCAGATTCTGTAGAGGCAGGAACCGTATGTGCGGTAACGGGCTTAAGCAAGACATATCCCGGCGAAGGCCTGGGCACAGAAGCAGGATCAGATATACCTGTTTTAAAACCGGTGCTTAATTATCAGGTATTATTACCGGAAGGTTATGATGCCTATAACACTCTTGCGAAACTGCGACAGTTGGAAGAGGAGGACCCTCAGCTGCATATTGTATGGAATGAACAGCTCAAGGAGATACATATACAGTTAATGGGTGAAGTGCAGACAGAAGTATTAAAAAGCATCATCAAAGAGCGATTTGATATCGACGTGGAATTTAGTTCAGGAAGTATTGTATATAAAGAAACGATACTTGAACCGGTAATAGGAATGGGGCATTTTGAGCCTTTGCGACATTATGCTGAGGTGCATTTGCTGATGGAGCCTGGTGAACCGGGAAGCGGACTTGTATTTGCCACTGCATGCAGTGAGGATGTCCTGGACAGAAACTGGCAGCATCTTATACTTACCCATTTAAAAGAAAAAGAACATGTGGGAGTATTAACCGGTTCTCCCATAACAGATATGAAAATTACCCTTATTGCAGGACGAGCGCACCAGAAGCATACGGAAGGCGGAGATTTCAGACAGGCAACCTATAGAGCTGTAAGACAGGGGCTAAAGAAATCTAAAAGTATTCTTTTAGAGCCATACTATAATTTCAGATTGGAAATTCCTTCTGAAACAGTGGGAAGGGCTATGACGGACATTAAAAGAATGTATGGTGATTTTAATCCTCCTTTAATAGACGGAGGGATGTCCGTTATTACCGGAAGCGCTCCGGTTGTGACAATGCGCGGCTATCAGACAGAAGTGACTTCTTACACCAAGGGGAGAGGAAGAATATTTTGCACGCTTAAGGGATACGAGCCATGTCACAATTCAGATGAAGTGATTGAGGCTATCGGATATGACAGCGAGCGGGATATAGAAAATCCGACTGGTTCTGTATTTTGCTCTCGCGGGACAAGCTTTATGGTGGAATGGGATAAAGTACATAAATATATGCATATTCAAGGCTATCTTGAGAAAATAGACGGTTCATCAGAAAATACATATTCAAATCAGGCTTTACATAAGGAAGAGGAATGGATAAGCCCTGAAGAAATTGACAAAATTATCAACAGCACCTACTTTGCAAATCAGGGCAGGAAATCTGCATGGAAAAAGCGCAAAACTGCCCGGGAAATTTTTAATGAATCTGCTAAACCTGTCAGCAAACAAAAAGAAAGCAGGGAAGAGTACCTGCTTGTGGATGGATATAATATAATCTATGCATGGCCAGAGTTGAAGAAGCTTGCAGATGAGAATATGGAGGATGCCAGAGTTAAGCTGCTTGATTATTTAAGTAATTATCAGGGTATCCGAAAATGCCATATAATCGTTGTATTTGACGCATATCGCCTTCAGGGACATGCAGAGGAAGTTATCGATTATCACAATATACATGTGGTTTATACAAGAGAAGCCCAAACTGCGGACCAGTATATAGAAAGATTTGCCCATACAAACCAGAGAAAATACGATATAACTGTAGCAACGTCAGACGGTTTGCAACAGATTATTATAAGAGGAGCAGGGTGTGCTTTGCTGTCGGCCAGAGAACTAAAAGCTGAGGTAGAAGAGGCAAATAGCAGAATGAAGCAGGAGTATAGAGAATTGCAAGGAAGAGACCGTAACTATCTTGCAGATACATTAACCCATACAGAAAAACAGCAAATGGAAAAAATCATAAAAGAATATGATAATTGAATATATTTGATATAAATGTATATATTTGCTAATAATTAAAATTAGCATTTATCATATATAGCCTATCTAACATACCATTTTGCCTGTGCTTCATACATTTTTTTATATATGCCTTCATGTTCCATAAGTTCATCATGAGTGCCGCAGTCTACAATTTCACCGTTATCCATTACTATAATTCTGTCCGCTATTTTGGCGGAACCCAGCCTATGTGTCACTATTAATGAAGTTTTTCCTTTAGACATATCAATAAATTTCTTATACAGTCTGGTTTCTTCTATCGGGTCAATTGCTGCTGTCGGCTCATCTAATATTATCATGTTGTGGCATCTGTAAAGACCTCTGGCTATTGCAACCTTCTGCCATTGTCCGCCCGAAAGGTCAATTCCCCCGTATTCTCTGGCAAGCATTGTATTAACTCCGTCAGCATAAGTCTTGTTTTCAATATCAAATCCTGATTTTTTAATAGCGTCTTTCAACAAGTCTTCTGAAACATCATTGTTAGTCTGACTGATTGCCACATTATCCTTAATGGTCATCTTATATTTCTGGTAATGCTGAAAAACCGCGGATGTATTCTTAAATACACTTCCGGCAGATACTTCTTTCGTATCGCGGCCTCCAATGGTAACGGTACCTTTGGTTGGCAGATATAAGCCGATAATAAGTTTTACGAGAGTGCTTTTTCCTGCTCCGTTTTCACCTACTATGGCCAATGATTCTCCTTCTTCTATGGTAAGGTTTATATTTTTAAGTGACTCCTTATTGGCATTTGGATAAGTAAAGCTTACATTATTAAGCTCAACTTTTGAGCTGATGATGTCTGTATTTACTCCTCCTCTTTCCGGAAATTTAAGGAATTTAAAGTAGTTTTGTATCATGCCTAGATTCTGGGATATCGAACCTACCTGAAAATTCATGATGCTTTCCATAATATTAAACAGCTGATCTATTGAAGAAAATACTGCTGCAAATGCTCCAATGCCTATTTCGCCATTTATAAGGTACATATACAGTAGGAGAATGCTGCTAATATAACCTGCCAATTGCATAAATCTTACGCCTATTTCAGTCAACGCTGCCTTTCTGGATGTTTCCCAGGATTTTTTGGACATAATAATAAGAGCAGTTTCATACAGCTTTCTAAAAAACCAGAAAGCTCCCAGTACCCTTGTTTCTTTGGCATATTCCCGGTCTGCTATGAATTTTTCATAATATTCTGTTTTTCTCCGGAAAGGAGCTATAATTTTTTCAAGGTTTGTATAAGCTTTGTAACGGATTATCTGCCCGACAAGACTAGGAATAAATGTGAATAATATAAATAAGAAAAGCAAAGGTTTAATTCTGGCAAGATAAAATCCCATAAATATGAAATACGGCAATGAAAAAGTTACTATGCTCAAAATTGCATCCGTTAACCCGGCCGCTGCTGAAATTCCGTTATGAGCTTTGTTAATGGTATCAAGCAATTCGCTGTCTTCATAGCATATTGGCTCAATTTTGGAAGCCTTTATATTCAACTGTATACCCAGTTGTCCCATGAGCTTTTGGGTGAGATTTTCAGAGAAAACGCCTGAAAATCCGTTAATAAAAAGCATAAATACCATGAAAAGGCCCATGATTATTCCAAAAATAAGGGTTCTTTTCATCGTTCCGTTACCGGAGGCAGCCTGGCTTACAGAATCAAAGAAGTTTTGTTTTATAGGAGTGAGTGCAGCACTTGAATAACCTGAAACGATGCTTGTAAATACAACCAGTATCAGGTGCCACCTGCACTTTTTCCAGCAGACTGAAAATATATGTTTCAATACAGGCAATAGCTTGTTTTCAAGTTCGGGTTTTTTACTCATTCGTACCAACTCCTTTGACTGTCATACATTTTTGCGTAAATACCGTTCATGCTCATAAGTTCTTCATGGCTGCCCTTTTCAACGATTTTTCCGTTATCCATAACTAAGATTTCATCCGCTATTTTTGTTGACCCAAGTCTGTGACTGATAAATATAGTTGTTCTGTCCTTGCTAATTTTTTCAAATTGTTCATAAAGCTGACTTTCGCTAATCGGGTCCAAAGCTGCTGTAGGTTCGTCCAGAATCAGAATAGGTGCAGGGCTCATCAAAGCTCTTGCCATTACTATTCTTTGCCATTGGCCGCCGGAAACATCTATACCGTCATCCTGAATTTTGCCGAGGTGGGTTTCGTAGCCATTGGTCAATCCCATTATAGCATCATGAATATCAAGAGCCTCGCATATTTTTATCATTTTGTCCCTGGATTCATCAGTATCCATATTCCTCACATCACCGATCATAATATTCTGTCCGATGGTAATGTGGTATTTTGCAAAATCCTGAAAAACACAGGAAAAGAATGAAATAAGCTGAGGCTTGGTGAATGTTCTGATATCTTTTGAATTAATTAATATCTGGCCGTCATAATTGTCATAAAGCCCCATAATCAATTTGGTAATTGTAGTTTTACCTGCTCCGTTGACTCCAACGAAAGCATAATGAATGCCTTTTTTGATTTCAAGAGATAAATCTTTTAGAATATATCTGTCGGTTCCCGGATATTTGAAAGTGACATTTCTGAATTCCAGACTTTCAAAGGGTTCGCATACCGGTGCAGGCATTTCAGTTGCATCCGGTGTTTCATCAAGGTTTGCAAACTCGGTAAGATCTTTCATATACTGATATGACCTGGATATCCTGAAGACGGTTTTAGTCATGTCTCTTCCCATTATATCGATAAGCTCATATACACCGCCTACCAGAGCTATAAATGATCCAATGCTTATTTGCCCGGAGATAGTGGGCTGAACGAGAAAGAGTATTATTGCTGTTGATAATATGGAAGTAAGAGCTCCGCCGCCTCCGCTGCTCAATGTCCATTTTATAGTGGCAGATACATTGGTTTTTCTGGCTAATTCAAATTGTTCATACCATTTATCATTCACATAATCAGAATATTCAAAAAGTGTTCTTTCATTTACGGAATCACGGCCGGATAATACTTCAGAAAGATATGTATATCTTCTTTCATATTCTGATGCCTTTTTATATGCTGAATATGATTTATTGCCGCTTGACAGCGAAACAAATATAACCGGAATACAGAATATCCCGATAAGGCATGCAACCCACCAAACCTTGGTATAAATAATTATAAGTACACCAATTATACGAACTACGTATAGCATTATGTTAAATGATTGGGACAGCATGCTGAAAACCAATCCATAACTGACTTTGCATACCCTGTTAATGAGTTCCCATGTTTTGGGGTTTTCTATATGGGCATAGGATAATCTGGCTCTTTTGTCTGTAAAAGCTTGTGAAAGTTGTTTCCTTGTATTTATCTGAACTTTATCCAGAAATGCCATCCCGATGCTGAAAGAAACCCTTCGCCATCCTGCACAGATAATAAGCAGAATTAGCCATATAATTACATCTTTCGGATCAGCTTCACCTTTAACCGAAGATATTGCCGTGTCTATAAAATTTGAAGTTACTATAACTAAAAATACTGAAGCCAGTGCTGTCAGGAGCTTTTGTGTGCCAAGTGCAATTGTTCCTATAGGTTCACAAATAAAAGGAATACGCACAAAATCAAGAACTCCATATTTTCGAGGTTTTAAAACAAATTTCATTTATGACACCCCTGTGTTTTATGTATATAGCCTTATATTCAACAATAATTGTCATTAAACATGCATAACTTTGTAGTTTTATATATTAGAAATCAATAAATTAATGTAGACATAAAATAATGCGCAAAAATTAATAAATAGATTACATAAATCAAATTGAAAATATGGCCAATATATGTAAAAAGTAGTTATATTGTACTACTACTGTATGCCAGAGTCAAGATAAAATCCTGTTATATTCAAGGTTTACTTAATTAGTGATTATAAATATTTAAATTTGATTCATTCCTTATTTTCCTTACCTTTTATAGCTAATTAAGGATAAGGGTACTAGCCTACTGACCTAAATTGTGATAATATGTCTTTATTGAGTGCAAAAAAATACAAAAAGACAAGGGGGTCTTTATGTGTTTAAAACTGTCAGCGAAGTACATGATTATTGTAAAGAGAATTCTATCAAAATGATAGACTTCAAAATGATCGACATTAATGGGCAATGGCGCCACATTACAATACCTGTTGCAAGGTTGAACGAAGATACCATGAAATATGGTATAGGATTTGACGGATCAAATTATGGATATGCACCTGTAGAAAAAAGCGATATGGTTTTTATACCCGACCTTTCCAGTGCTCATATTGATCCGTTTGTCAGTGAACCTACACTTACTATGATAGGCAATGTATGTATCATAGGCGAAGACGAAAACAAGCCTTTTGACCAGTATCCACGCAATGTAGCGATTAGGGCTGAAGAATTTTTGCGTGAAAACAATATCGCTGATTCCATGATTATAGGACCTGAATTTGAATTTTATCTACTGGATCATGTAAGCAGCGAGTGCAAGCCGAACCGTGTTGCTTACGAGATAGACACGATGCAGGCCGAATGGAACAGCGGATTGAATAATATTAAAAATTTAGGTTATCATGTACCGCTTAAAGGCGGTTATCATATCACCGCACCCCATGATATTTCCTATGACCTTCGCAGCAAAATGTGCCTTCTTCTGGAAGACTGGGGTGTGAAGGTTAAATATCATCATCATGAGGTAGGCGGCCCTGCACAGCTCGAAATTGAAGTTGAGCTTGGGGACATGCTTGAAATGGCAGATAAGACCATGATAATCAAATATGTGGTAAAAAACGCGGCAATAGCTGCCAATAAAACCGCCACCTTTATGCCCAAGCCGATTTTCGGTGAAGCAGGCAATGGCATGCATGTACATATGCTCCTGATGAAAGACGGAAAACCGGTTTTCTATGATGAAAAAGGTTACTCCGGACTTAGCAAGGAAGCACATTGGTTTATGGGCGGACTCTTGAAACATGCAAAATCTCTTTGCGCATTTACCAACCCTTCTACAAATTCATATAAGCGTCTTGTTCCGGGTTATGAAGCACCTGTTACAATAGGATATGCTACTTCTAACAGAAGTGCCGTAATCAGAATACCGGCTTATGCAAAATCACCAAAATCAAAGCGCTTTGAACTTAGGAACCCTGATGCTACATGTAATCCATATTATGCATATGCGGCTATCTTAATGGCCGGTATTGACGGTATACTTAATAAGATTGATCCCCATGAAAATGGCTGGGGTCCATATGACTTTAATCTTTATAAACTTTCAGATGAGGAAAAGAAGAAATTAAGTTCTCTGCCAAAAACTCTGGATGAAGCACTCGACGCATTGGAAGAAGACCATGAGTACCTCACCCGCGGCGGCGTATTCCCACAGGTACTTATAGATACATGGATCAAAAATAAACGTGCTGAGGCGGATGAAATAAACAGGATTCCACATCCTGCCGAAATATTCCGTTATTTCGATCTATAATAGCTAATAATCATTACAGCGTTTTTTCAATTAAGGGATAGTTATTATATATTGATGTGCATATAAGCTGTTTTATGCAGATCGATATATTGATAACTATCCTTTTTATTTTCAGGCATTTTATTAAGAATCAGTTATACATATTAGCACATAGCAAGGGACTCATTTTACTATAACGAATTTGCTTTATAATTAATAAATTCATATTAATGCTTTGATTTCTCTACATGCTATTCATATAAAAATTTCTAATCTTATAGTAATATCAGATTTTGTCCCATCATATAATAGCAGGGTGACTCATACAAAAGAAGAAGGTAACTTAACTTGCTGTGCTGGTTGTTGTGTGGAAGAAACCTTGCGGAGATGCTCATATCACCTGTCAATCCGAGCCTAAGTTAAGAGAATTCACTGTTGAGCAGAAAAATTACATGGTGCTTTTTGACATAACTAATCTCCAGATTTTCATATATGTAAAAAATGCACTTCATTAATTGTTGTGTTCCACTACTATAAACATAATCTGTTATGGAGCACATATATAAATAAAAAAGTATTCAGCGAGTTTGAATTCGTAGCATCTGAATTTACAGGGCCTTGGCATTGCAACTCGGTTTCCTGGAACTAAATCAACCATTACAATGGATTAAATTAGTATTAAGAGACATCTGCATTTATTTGTAAAAAATGTTATGGGAAATATAAAATGTAACAAACTATAATAAAGGGAAATATATATAATAATATTGTGCCTGTTGTACATTTCTTATAGAAAATTTAAATCCTAATATATAAATTGTCTGCCATAATCTACAATGGGTGTAGCTAAATAAAAGCGGCTGCTATGAAATGAAATTTTATTAGGAGGAATGTCATGAAAGAAGAAGGAACTATTTTTTCTTCAAGGCCAGGGACTTTGCAGTTTAGGCATATTTTGATTTATATGTCTATGATAACACTTCTTATTGCAATAGTCTTATGTCCGAATAAAACATTGGCCAACGATATCGTTCAGGAAATTACTACATATGAGGAAAACGCAGAATCCCTGCCTTATACAGGTTCATGGGAACGTATACAGGATAATAGGGCATGAGGTGAATATTTTCAAAGAAGCGGTACAAAAGATGCCAAAATGTCTTTGGTTTTTTACGGAACCGGAATCAAATGGTATGCACCTGTCAATACCAACAATGGTATTGCAGAGGTAAGGATTGACGGCAAGGTGGAGATAGCTGCATTGGATCTGTATAATTCAAAGTATGAAAGTCAAAAGCTGGTTTATTTAAAAAATCATTTAGATGAAGGATATCATACTTTTGAAATTGTGGTAACCGGAAATAAAAACCCGGATTCATCCAATGCTTATGTACCAATTGACTATCTACAGGTAATTAATTCGAATGATACCGATTCCCCATTTACACCGTTAGCACCAAAGGTTCATCCTTCCGACGGTATTGTTAATCTTATCTGGAATGCCTGTACAGACAATGATTTAGAAGGATATAACATATATAGGTCTGTTTCAGCAACTGATGGGTTCCAAAAGGTAAACAAGTGGATACATACTGCAGGTAATACATTTACTGACTATGGACTTGTAAATGGAACTACTTATTACTATCGAATTACTGCAGTAGATAACAAAGGTAATGAATCAAATCCGTCAATTGCAGTTTCAGCACTGCCAGCATTATATTCAGGAAGTTATGAAGAAAATGCGGGAATAAGCTATACAGGCACATGGGAGAGAAACTATGACAGTGGGTGCAGCGGAAACTATTACAGGCGAAGTAAAACAGAAGGCAGTACCATAGATATTTACTTCTATGGAACTTCAATCAAATGGATAGGATATAAGAGCAACAACAGCGGTCAGGCAGAAGTGACCATAGACGGAGGAACAGCAGAAATAGTAGACCTATACAATATATCGACGGTATACAACCAGACTATTTATGAAAAAACAGAGCTTGACAATGGCCTTCACCATATGAGTATAAAGGTGCTCGGAAGGCACAGTGCAGGCAGTGACAACTGGGTCAACATCGACTGTGTGGTAGTGGAAGGGATTGAGGAAACAAAGAGCAGGATAGAGGAAAACAATATAGCGATAGAATATACCGGTTTATGGAGTACATATGAGAACAGCGGATACAGCGAGGGTAAGAGCTATTCCACAACCCGTACCGGAGCGAGTGTAAGCTATACCTTCTATGGGACAGGAATAGAATGGATATCTTCACCGGGAAATGACCGTGGGATAGCGAAAGTAACATTGGATAATGAGCCCTATACACTGATAGATTTATACAATGCAAGCTTAATAGGCCAGGAGGCGGTATACAAGAGATACAACCTGCCCTTAGGCCAACATACGATAAAAATAGAAACAACGGGGAACAAGTCAGCGACATCATCAGGATATCATGTACCGGTAGACGGATTTAATGTAGTGGGGGCAGTGACAACGGCACCACAGACACCAACGGGACTAAGCGCGGTACCCGGTAACGGAAAGATAACGTTAAATTGGAATTCTTCAGGGGAAGACGCAATAGCATACAGGATATACAGATACAGAGGGCCTGTCGAAGACGGAATTATCAGCCTGAAGCTGGTAAGAGGCACAACCTATACGGATGATAACGTGATACCGGGAGTAGAGTACAGCTACAGAGTAACAGCGATAGGAGCGCTGGGTATGGAGTCCGGTATGTCAGAAGCAGTAACGGCAGTACCATATGTGGCAGGGACAGGGATATCTGTACCGGAAGGAGTAACAGCACTGCTTCCTAACAGTGAAGCAAATCCAAGATATGAGGAAGATCAGGCTGGCATTACATACTCGAGTGAATGGGAGCGCATAACTGACAATAATGCAAATGGAAGATACTATAGAAGGACAAACAAAGAGGGGGCCACAGCCACAATCAACTTCAGCGGAACAGGCATCAAATGGATAGCGCCGAGGCTTACCAATGGATCAACGGCAGAAGTATGGCTGGACGGTAAACTTGATGCAATAGTAAACCTGTACAGCAGCAACAACGAATACAATCAGACAGTATACCAGAGAACGCAGCTGGCAGACGGGTATCACATGTTGGAGATCAGGTGCGTAGGCTGGAATTACATATATATAGACAGCATAATCATAACCGGGTCGGACGACAACACGCCGCCGGAAACAGTAACTGGGATAAGTATCACAAGGGACAACACCAAACTGGAGATAAGCTGGGATGCGAGCACAGACAGTGAGCTTGACGGATACAAGGTATACCGTTCTACATTGCCGGACAGTGGTTTTAAGTTACTGGGGAGCAGTGCAATGCAGATGGTAAGGGGAACAACCCGGTATACAGATACAGGACTTAAGAATGGAGTAACGTACTACTATATAGTAACAGCAGTGGACCAGAACGGTAACGAATCTGTGCTGCCTGTTGCAGTAAGCGAGATACCGGCAGCCCTGGCAGGTATACATGAGGAAAATGACATCGGCATGGTATACAGCGACGGCTGGTCAAGGCAGGTGGACAACAGGGCAAGCGGTAGTTATTACCAGCAAACTACTAAGGCAGGGTCTGAGGCATCACTTACGTTTTATGGAACAGGTATTAAAATATATTCTGTAGGGGTCACTAATGGTGGAATTGCAGAAGTATATATAGATGGCGTTCTTAAAGGAAGTTTTGATCTGTACAGATCATCAAACCAGTATAATATCATGGTATGGCAGAACGAAGGGCCGTTGGATTTAGGTGTACATGAAGTTGTCATACGAAATACAAATAATAAAAATCCAAATTCAAGCGGTACTAGATTGATAGTTGATTATATTGAAGTCATAACGTCTACGGATGTAACACCGCCTGAGGTACCATCCAACCTGACTGCCATGAGGGATGGCGATAGCGGAATTGCTTATTTGCAATGGACATGGGGAAAGGATGAAGATCTTTATGGTTATAACATCTATCGAAGCACTAACGGACAGGAAGGTACATTTGTAAAAATAAATCCGGATCCCATAAAGTTTGCATCCATGTATATAGATACCACGGCGCCTGAAACAGCTTATTATAAAGTTGCTGCAGTTGATACTTCAGGAAATGTATCTGATATGTCAGTAACAGCGATATTAAGTGATGCTTCAGGGGACTACAGTATTGTGGAGGAAAACAATGAGATAATTAAATATACCGGTGTTTGGAACAGATCTGCTGACAGTAAAGCCAGTGGAGGTTATTTGCAAAGTACCACGGACAGTAATGTAAAGATAACTTATACATTTTACGGCACTGGTATTGACTGGCTTGCAACTACTACACCCACGTCAAGGACTGTTATGGTGAGTATTGATGGAGGACAGCCGGTAAGGGTAGACCTTTATTCACCGAGCATAAAATATGAAGTGCCTGTGTTCAGGGTTAGAAATATTCCTCTGGGTATGCATACGATTGAAATCATTGACAGCGAAAGAAACAGTGCATCCAGCAATAATTATATATACTCAGACGCATTCAGAATTGTTGACGCAGATACAACCCCGCCTTCTGCTCCTACCGACCTGAAGGCAGAAGCTTTAGTCAATAAGGTAATGATTTCCTGGACGGATTCTCCTGAACCTGATGTAGTGGGATATAATATTTATTACAGGTATGGAGTGTTTGAATATCAGAAAGTAAATCTTGCCGGACCGGTTCAGTCAGTTTTCTGGCATACAGGACTTAATCTGAACACAATGTATTATTACATTGTAAAAGCAGTAGACTCTCTGGGAAATGAATCGGATGCAACTGCCGAAGTCAGTGCCAGGACAGCTGATTCCTTGATAAAGGCGGTGCTTGAGCCAACATATAATGCAATACAGGGTCAAAGTGTAACATTTGATGCATCCAATTCGTATTCTGCTGATCCGCCTATTACTTACGAATGGGATCTGGATAATGACGATGAATACGATGATGGAACGGGTGTCATAGTAACATATATATTTGAAGAGGTCGGAACCTATACAATCAGTCTGAGAGTCAAGGACAGTATGGGCCGCACTGATACTACTTCTGCTACTGTTATAGTTAGAGAGCCTGATGTTACACCTCCGTTGCTGGTTAGCAGTGAACCTGCAAATGGAAGCACTTCAGTTCCTGTTGATTCATCTATTAAATTCACATTTAATGAAAATATTCAGCAGGGAAGTGCATTTGTAAATATTACCATGAAGGATGGCAAAAATACAGCGGTAGCATTTACAGCAGTGATAGCAGATAATGTGTTGATAATAACACCATTACAGCTATTGGAAAATAATAATTCATACAATATTTATCTACCGGTTCGAGCAGTAAAAGATATGTCAGGTAACGAATCGGTTCAGGATTATTACCTGAGTTTTGGTACTCCGGATACAATTCCGCCTGCTGTAATAGGTGCAACAGTAGCAAAAGTTCCCGGAAAAGAGCTTATTAATGAAGTGAAAATCACATTCAGTGAGAGCATACTGGCCGGTAATAATTATGGAGGAATCATAGTAAAAGATGAGTATAATCGAAATATAGCTTATACAGCTTCCATATCTGCTAATGTTTTAACTATTACAACGGTAGATAAACTTGAGTATGATACTTCGTATAAAGTGATACTGCTGGTAAATTCTGTAAAAGATAAATCAGGCAATCATTATGCTGATGAATATGAATTTAATTTTACAACTGAAGCTGCTGTACATGAACTGGATATGCCTTATGGTTATTGGAAATTTGATAATGAAATTCTGACCGATTTTGGAACCGGTGGTCATAATGGCATTGTTCATGGAAATCCACAAGTAATTGATGGTGTTAAGGATGGAGCTTATAGTTTTGACGGAACGGACGATTATGTTGAGCTGGGTAACTGGTTCAATTTGGAGAAGTTCTCCATATCCATGTGGGTCTATGTTTCTGATGAACAAAATACTGATAATGCAATTATTTTGGATAACAATCATGATACAAATGAAAACTGGAGTATTCAGAACAATAAGAATGTAAGTATTACTAAATACAGTTTTTATGATGCAGAAGTTGACATAGACACAAACAGATGGCAACATGTGGTTTGGGTCAAAGACTCCAATAATTCTAAGATTTATATTGATGGGGTGCTGGTGTATAACGCATCCTCAACCCCGATAAATTATACCGGCAATCAGAACCTAATAGTTGCCGGCTGGGCAAAAAATGAGGGCAGGAACTGGAAAGGCAGCATTGATGAATTGAGAATATATAATTATTTGTTAGCTCAAAGTGAAGTAAGAACTTTATACTTAGATTCCCGCCCTGATTCAGGTCCTCCTGTTATTATTTCTGTAACTCCGGCTAATGAGGCAGCAATAGGAGGGCCGGGTACAGAAAAATTGACAGTATACTTTACAGAAGATGGCTCTATAAGTGATACATCAGCCAAAGCAGAATATTCACTTGACGGTGTGAACTGGAATCTCATAGGAAACGGAATTGGCCCGACTGATGAAGGAAATGGCGTATACAGCTATTACTTCAACCTGAATAAAACTGTACTGAATACCGGCACATATCAGGTTAAGTACACAGTGACTGATAAGATGGGAAATAATGCCGAGCAGGTGGTTGTTTATCATGTAGACAGAACAGCACCGACTGCTGTCAGGGATCTGGATGCGGTTTATAATGAAGGTAGAGTAGTTGTCAGCTGGACAATTTCAATTGAAGCGGATGTAACTTCTTATAAGGTATACAGGGCTACTGAAACAGAGGATAATTTCGTTGAGATTGGTACAGTAAACGGAAGAAATAACACTACATATAGTGACAACACTGTTGTTCTTGGTAACACTTACAGATATAAAGTGGCAGCAGTTGATAGGTACGGGCAGGTTGGAGAGCCGGCAGGACCGGTTTCAGTACAATTAACAGAGGATACTGTAAGCCCTACTATTCTTGGAATAGAACCTGTTGACAATTCTGTAATAGGGGCTGTTACTCAAATCACAGTACGTGCCCGTGATGATTATAAATTAGAGAGTATTAAGCTTCAATATTCAATTGATGGCAATTCATGGGTTGATGTCGAAACAATTAATACAACAGCAAATGCTGTATTTACATTGATTGCGCCCATAAATGACGGAAGTCTGCTGGTACGAGCGATTGCTATAGATGCTGCAGGCAATGAAAGTGACGGAATGCCGGTACGAAGATACATAATAGATACGACAGGTCCGGAAAAGGTTACAGGTGTTGAATTGATACCTTCTACCACTAGTATTATGATTAAGTGGAATGATGTGGATGATGCTGCATATTTCAAGGTTGATATGAAAGACAGTGCAGATGGTATATACCAAAATATAGGGACTGTGACTGACAAGTTGTATCTGAATGTTACAGGATTGATGCCTAACAAGGAATATTGGTTCAGGGTAACAGCTTATGATGCTTTGAATAACATGGGCATTCCTTCTGATGAGGTGAGCTGCTTTACTACTTTAGATTCTGTTGCTCCAAGCATAACAGCTATACACCCTGCGCCGGGCAGATATAGTAGAAGCATTCAGATTTCAGTGAGTGCGACAGATAATGTAGGTATAGCTAAATTGACTCTGCAGTATTCAATTGATGCAGGTGGGGACTGGCACGATATGCATGTTGCTTATCCTGCCGGTATGCCAAAGAATACAACTATAAATTATACATGGGATGTATCTGAAATTGCTGAAGGACTGGTGTATGTCAGAGCTATTGCTGAAGACGCATCAGGAAATGTCAGCAGTGGTACTTCTTATGTGGAATATATGATTGACCGTACCGGTCCTTCGGCTCCAACCGGGGTTAAGGCCGTAGCAACCAGCAGTAAGGTTACTATAACATGGGATAAGAATGATGAAACTGATTTGCATTATTACAGAGTTTATCGCTCGACTGAAGGAGCAGATTCAGGCTATAGCCTGATTAGCGGCTCTGTTTCATCACTTGGTTATGTTGACACAGATGTTCTGCAGGAAGTGACTTATTACTATAAAGTTGCTGTGGTAGATACTGCAGGCAATGAAGGCGAAGCTTCAATAGCTGTGTCAATTGTACTGCAGCCGGATGAAACTGCCCCTGTTATATATAGTATTTCACCAGGGTCAGGATCGACATTGAATGACAATAGTACCATCAGAGTTCTTGTTGGCGATGATTATAAGCTTAAGAAGGTTTATATGGAATATAGAAAAGCCGGAGATGATTCTATACCATGGACTCTGCTGGATACATATGACAACCTGAACATAAAGGATTCAGTGTTTACGTTTGCTGTCAGCAAGGGCACATTTGAAGATGCTGAATATGTCTTCAGAGTAATTGCGGAAGATCAATATAATCATATCAGCAATCCGTTATCTGCAAGCTATCATATTAATACGGAACCTCCTCAGGCTCCTGTGCTGACTGCAGAACCCGGAGGCTGGAAAGTTAATTTATCATGGACATCAGGAGAGGAAAGCGACCTGGCAGGCTACTACATCTATAGAAGTACTACCAGTGGCGGCCCTTATATACGGATAAGTCAGGCACCAAAAGGGTATAATTCATATGTAGATGAAGGAAATAACAGGCAAGGCTTGAATCCTGCATTTACTTACTATTATGTTGTTGAAGCAGTTGATATTTACGGCAATATATCAAGAAGTACAGAAATATCCGCTCAACCTCTGAACATTGATACGTACCTTCCGATAGCAAATGCAGGTGATGACATACATACCATAGTAGGTATCGAAACAAGCTTTGATGGCACGGCTTCGCGGGATAATGATGCTATCAGCAGCTATGAATGGGATTTTGGAGACGGAAGTGAAAAAGCCTATAGTGCTCAGCCTGTTCATATATACAATGAAGCCGGCAGGTACACGGTTACGCTTACAGTTACCGACAGAAGCGGAAACAGAGCATCAGATACTTTAGTTGTTACAGTCAATGAGGTGCAGAAAGTCGGAACTCTGGAAGTAATTGTTATAGATGCGGACACAGGATCACCTATACCTTATGCAAGTGTTGCAATTCAATATCCGGACAGCGAACCTTTGAATTTTAAAGCCAACAGCTCAGGGGTTGCATTTACCGCTGCGGAACCCGGAGACTTTAAGGTGTACGCTTATGCTACAGGTTATATGCCTGTAAGTGCAGATGCAACTGTTGAAGCAAACAGGAAAAAACAAGTAACTATTAAGTTAAGAAAAGGAGAGCTGGTAGTCGGAGAGCTGACTGTTAGAAGAATGACCATAGATGAAATTGAAGCTGCCGGAATTGATACCACAGATCCTGAGAATCAGTGGGTATATAGGTATGAAGTACATTTGGCCTTTAATGAGAAGCCTATACCAACAGAGCCTATTATCAGCAACGGCAACGGTAAGATATTTAATCCAAAACCGATCGTTATTACGTTACCTTCGGACCCAGGAAGCGGAACATCAAAACCATCAACTGTAGTTGCATATCCGACTGTAATACCGCATCCTAATCATCCTGAAATTCGTCCTACAATTGCTTACATGGTTATCCCGGGAGAGGCTCGCTGGTTGAAGGAATTCTTTGAGGTTGGACTGACACTGGAAAATACAGCTGATCCGGAATTTGTTCTTGCTGATTCTTCTGTAACCCTGGTTCTTCCGAAGAACGGTGGTCTGGTTTTGGCTCCCACAAGGGATCCACAGAGTTTGACAATTGACCTTGGCTCAATAGCAGGAGGAGAGTCCAGACAGGTTAAATGGATTATAAGAGGAGATAAGAAAGGTTATTACGGAGGAGATCAAACTACAGATTACGGTTTAACAGCAATATTTGAAGGAATCTTGTTGCCGTTTAAGGATAAAGTGCAGAAAGAATTTGTGTCAGAAGCCGGAAAGATACATGTGTGGGGAGACGATGCTATCAGACTTCATATCGATGCTCAGGATGAGGCAAACAAGGGATATCCGTACCATGTAAGATTTGGCATTGAAAATAAGGCAGATGTTCCGGTTTACAACGCAGCTATTGAGTTGAAGGATGATACAAAGCAGAACTATATCTATGCTCCGAATCAGGAACTGAAAAAATGGTAAGGGAGATTCCGGCAGGAGAGACTGTGTGGTTTGATTACTGGCTGATACCTTCAATAACAGGGGTATTGGATTTATCTGGATCGTATACATTAAAGACAGGAGTTAGTGATGCAGATATTAAACTCAAATAACCAGCCATAGTGTACCGGAAAATTGCCCTCCGAATACACCTATCCTGTATCAGGTGAATAATGCTGATGGTACGGTTACTCTGACATGGGACGCAATTGAGGGAGCTAAAGGTTATAAGATATACAAGATAAAAGATGATCTTGCCATTTCCATGGATCCGACAGAGCTGGTATATACCGCAGCAGCAAATGAAACCAGTGTAACTATACCGGAAGTAAACGGACCAAATGACTATATCATCAATACAATCCTTGGATCTGGTGATGAGCTTTTACCTGATATAGAAAGGATAAAACATGCAATAACAGGCTTGTCCTGGACACCAGGCACGGGAACACCTGTGATTACGATAGATCCTATGGAAATCTATCTAAATGAAAACAATTACCTGGTGATTACTGTCAACAAAGATGGACTTCCGGTAAAATATGGAACCGTAGATATAGGAAATTATATTATCGGGCAAATACTTGATGAGAACGGTCAAGCAAGGGTGAACATTACACCAACCTCACTGGGAGATATAATGGTTACAGCATATGACAGCAATCACACATTCCTGGTATCCAAAAACATAAAAGTAATTGCCAGAAATTCATCTACAATAGAACCTGTTACCGCTATATTTGATAAGGAAGTTTCTAAACAGGCTGATATTATAATAACAGCAACTTTAAACGGAAACAGCCTGATTAATATAATTAATATTACATCCGGTGGAAGTGTAATTTTGACAGCAGGAACAGATTATATAGTAAATGAAAATATCATCATAATAAAGAAAGAATACCTGGTATCTCAGCCGGTAGGAATAACGACTCTGTTGTTTGACTTTAGTGGCGGTGAAGACCCGACAATAGATATCAGTATTACAGACAGCACACCTGTTCTGATTAGTGAGGTTTTGACAGTAACTAAAGTAACCACGTCAGGTATCACTGTTACATTAAGCCCTGCTCTGGATGGTTTGACAGTAAACGATTTTATACTGCTTGATAATAAAGGGCAACCGGTAAGCATAACAGATGTAGCAACAGATGATAATGGAGCAACTTATCAGATCAAAGCAACCTTAATTGAAGGAATGACTTATACAATAACAGCAGTTAAAGAGGGTTATGACTTTGGCGAAGCTAAAAGTGTGACAGTTCCGGCGGCAGAGGTAAGATATACGCTTACAGTTATAAACGGAACAGGGTCCGGAACCTATAAGGCAAATACAACCGCGGTTGTAAATGCGGAAGTTAAAGAAGGTATGGTCTTTGCAGGGTGGAAGGACGAATATGGCAATATAATTACATACAGCCCGAGATATGCTTTCATTATAACAAGGTCAATGGTATTAACAGCAGTATATTCTGAAGTACCAATAACACCATTGCCAACAGTAACACTTGACAATAACGTGATTTACGATACTTCTGATCCGGTATATGTAACAATTTTAGTTCTGGGTACCTTTACGACACCTCAGGGATATACAGTGGTAGACCAGGGATTCATATCGATCAAGAATCCGGATTCTGACCCGGGATCAGGTTTAACTTTAGAAACAAGCGGCATAACAAAGATTAGTACATTGAATAATACTAATCAGGCAGGTCAGGCGTACCGACAGATAATAACGGCTTACGGGAATACATTTTATGTACGCGGATATCTGACCTACAGGGATTCGACCGGTAATGAAACGACCATATACAGCGATACAGTGGTTAAGGTAGTAAAAAACAAATGATAACTCTATAACTTATAAAATGCGATTTACATAAAGAAAAAGAAAGGAGAATAAAATGAGATGGAATATCTGAAAAAAGAATATGAAACACCGGAAATCTGTATTGAGAAATTTGAACCGGATGGTTCCGACGGTTATTTTTGCACCAGCGCAGTTGATGATATTACTATAGTCGGGCCTGGAGAACCTGAATAATAAAAATCAAGCTAAATTGGCAGGTTACAATTATATCCTGCCAATTTAGCATTAGGAGAGTACATATGAATAAGGTAAGAGTTGCAAATCTTAATATAGCGATAAAAAATGTTGATCAGAATTTTTTTAATTACCGGTTAAGAAAATATATTTATAATGATTTTGAAAAACCTGATTTAACGATAAGAGTGGATGCATTTGATATGATATCAAAACCCGAAGGAAAAGTAATTAAACAAATTGGTGATGCATTTATTATAAGGACGGACAGAGATAAGTACTGCAGATATTTAACAGACAGAAAAACCGGGAATATATTTAACGCGATATATTATGATGATTCATATTCAGAAATAGAAATAAATCTGAAAAAAATCCCTGAATCAGGTTTTTCATTAACTGATTATGAATATATGTATACAGGCTTTGCTTTCAGTGACAGGCTTACAATGTCAGGCGGAGCGGTACTGCACGGTTCAGGTTTGGCTTATAACAATCAAGGCATAGTATTTTCTGCAAACAGCGGTACAGGGAAATCAACCCATACTCAATTATGGAAGGAATGCTTTAGCGATAAAGTAGTGATCGTAAATGATGATAAACCGGCTGTCAGATTCTATGATGGTATACCATACATATTCGGTACTCCGTGGAGCGGAAAATCTGATTTGAACGAGAGTATTCAAGTACAACTTAAAGCGATAATTTTCATTAAGCGTTCTGAAACCAATAGAATAGAGCTATTAAACAAAAGAGACGGCATATACAGCTTAATGAGTCAGATATCAAGACCGTATTATGATGAAAAAATCGGACTAAAAACAATAGATGTTATAGACAAAATAATACAGACGGTACCGGTATACAGATTATACTGCAACATCAGCCAGGAGGCAGTGAAGGTAGTTTTTGATCAATTAATAAAAGAGGGGTTGTTAATATGAGAATAGCTGATGGATTTGTCTTAAGAAATATAGCTGATCATAATATTGTAGTACCCTTGGGAGCAAGGAATGTCAATTTCAATTACATGATAAGTTTAAACAGCAGCGGAGCATTCTTATGGCAGCAGCTTCAAACAGAAAAAACAGAAGAAGAATTAGTAAAAGCATTACGTAATGAATATGATATCGATGAACAGAGAGCATCGATGGATGTGAAAAAATTTATCAGCAAACTGAAAGATGCCGACCTGCTGGAATAAAAAGGGGGACAAAAAAGGGGGACAGTTATTAACTATTAAAACATTTA
>Ga0134099_1001500_pt1 | contig 21915 bp, 24 predicted proteins | sample 10_taG_2_FD_105482 | JGI IMG/M metagenome (GOLD analysis project Ga0134099, IMG submission 105482) | Switchgrass degrading microbial communities from high solid loading bioreactors in New Hampshire, USA - 10_41_5_180_A2 metaG | ecosystem: Engineered > Bioreactor > Semi-continuous > Anaerobic >...
CTATGTGGAGGAATCCCTGGTATGGGGAAAGGACAGCGAGGAGACCGGGGAAACGGTTATTTTTGCCAGCATCAGGGCGGATTATGAGGAAGTGAAGGACGCCCTGGGAGAGAATTTTACCGATGAAGATGTGGCGGCTCTGATCTGGAAGGAAATCGATGTTCTGAACACCCAGCTTCCGCTCTACAAGCGGATCAGAAAAATCGACGTCCGGAAGGAAGAGTTTGAAAAGACCACCGCAAAGAAAATCAAACGGTTTGTCGACTCCAACAAAAGAATCAGGTAATTATAAGCAGTGAAAAGGAGAAGAATATGGGAAACGCTGAAGTAAGATATCCGCTTGTGGAGCTGAACCTGAAGAAATTAAGAAACAACATCGAACAAGTCAAGGAACGCTGCGGAAAGCTGGGAATCGGGATAGCCGGGGTAATCAAGGGCTTTACGGGTATTCCGGAGGGAGCAAAGCAGTTCGCTGAGGCCGGTGTCGACTTTATCGCCTCTTCGCGCCTCGAACAGATACGGGGATGCATTGAGTACGGCATCAAGGCTACCTGGATGCTGATCCGGGTTCCCATGCTGAGCGAGGCGGAGGAAGCCGTGAGGCTGACCGATATCAGCCTGCACAGCGAGGTTGAGGTGCTGAAGGCTTTCAACAGGGAGGCGCTGAAGCAGGGTAAGGTCCATAAGGTGATTCTCATGGTTGACCTCGGGGATCTCCGCGAGGGATTCTGGGACAAGAAGGAATTGCTGGACGCGGCGCTGATGGTTGAAAACGAGTGCGACGGCCTGTACCTGGCCGGAGTCGGCACAAACCTGGGCTGCTACGGATCGATAAAGCCTACTCCGCAAAAGATGAACGACCTGATCGCAGACGCCGAAATGATCGAGAAGGCTATCGGACGGAAGCTGGATATCATCTCAGGAGGCGCGACGACATCGTTCCCGCTGGTGCTGGACAACACCATGCCGGAAAGGATCAACAACCTGAGGATCGGAGAAGGCATCATCCTGGCCAAAGACCTGAAAGACCTGTATCATCTGGATATGAGCTACATGTATCAGGACGTCTTCACCTTGAAGGCACAGGTCATTGAGGTGAAGGATAAGCCGAGCTATCCCGTGGGAGAGCTGTCCTACGACGCTTTCGGCAACGTAGGCACTTACGTGGATCGCGGAATTCGGAAAAAAGCGCTTCTCGGACTCGGCAAGGTGGACGTGGCCTACCCGGATATGATTTTCCCGAGAGACAAGGGCATAGAGATCCTGGGCGCCAGCAGCGACCATATGATCCTCGATATAACGGAGGCGGAGAAGGACTACAAGGTAGGCGACATCGTGGAATTCGACCTGTGCTATGCCACCCTTTGTTTCGTGACCAATTCGCCCAATGTCCGCATCGTATGCGCTTAAACCGCTCGTCGGCGAAATCTTATCGTTTTGGAGGAATCAATGCTGGGAGTCACCGCTGCCGTAATTATGAAGAATGAAAATGTTCTGATCTGCCAGCGGGCGAAGGATGACGACGCCGGACTTTTCTGGGAGTTTCCGGGAGGAAAGATGGAAGAAGGGGAGACCCCGGAGGAGTGCATCATAAGGGAAATCAAGGAAGAACTGGATCTGGACATCAGGGTTACCGGCATCCTTGCCGAAACGGATTACTACTACAACAAGCGCGTCCATTTTACGTTCTTTCAGGCTGAGATCACCGGCGGCGACATGAAGCTTTTGGTTCACGACGACGCGAAATGGGTCCCGATTGAAGCGTTGAAAGACTATGAGTTCTTCCCCGCGGATCAGCCCGTGGTGGATATGCTTATGCGAAATCATAAGAAAGAAGGCGCCGTAAAACACTGAATGGATGCGGCAGGGACCAAAAGCAAACGGTACGGATTATTTCTAAATAGTATCAATTAAAAAAATTACATGGATGCAATGAAGCAAAAACTATATGGCTGGTAAAACCATATAGTTTTTTGCTTGTCGGGTTTTCAATTACTTTTACCGGGCTTTTTGCATTGGCTTGCGCATGCGGAATATGCGCGATTATTTTTATTGAGTCTGGTACATGCCGTGGCTGCTCATATACTGGAAGATCTGCTCTCCGTGCTTCTGCTCATCCTTCTGGATTTGCTGAAGCACCTGCCTGATATGCGGCTGGGCTGACTCGAAGATGCCGGTATCATATGCGCTGGATACATACTTTTCCAATGAGAGCATGTCGTGAGCCATGTATTGGTCCTTGTCGCCGGCAGTTCCCGTCTTGTTCAGGCCGAACTGCGCCGCGGGCTGCGCGGTCTTGCCTCCGGCTTGTCCGAACTGCATTTGTGAAGCCAGAGAGCCCTGACCGCCGCTCTGAGCCTGGCCGCCGCTTTGAAGGCCGCTCTGGACCTGGCCGCCGCTTTGCAAAATCTGGCTTATGGTGTTATAGTGTTTCTGTTCTTCGCCCGCAAGCCTGCTGAAAAGCTGGCCAAGCTGGGGATCCTGCGCCTGCTGGGCATAATTCTGGTATTTCGTTATGCAGAGATCCTCTTCTTTTTTCAGATCCTCAAGCAGCATTCTTTCTTTTTGACTCAGTTGTCCTTGCAAAATAATCACCTCCATTTTAATAGTTTGGAGGCGAACGAAAAAAATATACGGAAGAGGAGAAAAGAAAAAGGCCGCTTCATTGAAAGCGGCCCTGATCTATCAAAAGTCTTATGAAATCATTGCTTCAGGGGAAATATTTCCGATCTATGTTCAAATCAACAAAGCGGGGATATTTCCGCCTCGTCGGATTACCATTTTCCTTTTGACATGTGTCCGGCCAATTCGGCTTTTGATCTTTGCTTGATGACCCAGGCTTCCTTTACAGCCTTCTCAAACAGGGCTACGCAGGGCGGGTCAAGATTGATTTCGATTCCTTCCTTTGCCAGAGCTTCAATCTGCATCGCAAGCTTTACGATTTCCATATGGATATCGTTTGTCCTGTCGGAATCGTAGACTTTCTTTGCTTCTTCATCGGACAAAGCGTTGAACTTTTCCGCCGGAGCTCCGCATTTCGGACATGCTTCCGGTGCCTTGTCCCCTTCATGCATATATCCGCAAACTGTACATTTCCACAACATTTTTTACACACTCCTCTCGTTTTCTGTAATTTTTATATATACTATTACTAATATTATATAGCCCACAATAATCGGAATCAAACATATAATCAGCGATAATAACGAAATTTCCGGCAACTTCAGGCAACTGACGCATAAAAAGCCGAAAAATTAAGCGGCCCATGAAGGGATGCGTCCATGAGACGGGGACGGATTCCCGGAAATATTTGTGTATAAGGCTCGTGCTATTTACTTTTTCTTTAAAATTGGTATATAATAGGGATTGCCCCGTTGCCGGAAAAGGAAATGAACCGACGTGTCAGTGACGGGCCGCATTGACCGGCCGGAAAGTCCATTGATCATTGGAGTTATTGGGATGAGAGGGATTTCATTATTGCTGGCTGCCGTTCTGATGCTGTCCGCTCTGACGACAGGATGCGGCGACGGGAATAACGGGAGCAGCGAAAAAAGCTTACTGCCTGACAAGATTATAATCGGGGTTTTCGAACCTTTGACCGGCGCGGACGCCGAAGGCGGCCAGCTCGAAAGGCAGGGGATAGACCTCGCCCATGAACTGTACCCGAATGTAACCGTGAACGGGAGGGTGATCCCCATAGAGCTGGCATATGCCGATAATAAATCCGACAAGATCGAATCCGTCAATGCTGCGGAAAGCCTCGTTGAAAATTTCAGAGCGCATGTCGCCATCGGAAGCTACGGAAGCGCAAGCTCCATCGCCGCGGCGCCGGTCTTCGAAGAGGCCAGAATCCCCGCTATCGGGGCATCCTGCACCAACCCGCTTGTTACTCTGGGAAACGAATATTACTTCAGGGTCTGCTTCATCGAACCGTTTCAGGGTAAAGTCATGGCAAACTACGCCTTCCGGGAAGGCGGATACAGGAAGGTCGCAATCATCCGGGAAGTTACCGACGTCTATTCCGTAACGCTTACCAAGCTTTTCGCGGAAGCCTTTGTCGAGCTTACGGGTGATGAAAACTGCATCACGGGCATCGGGGAATACAAAACCGGAGACAGGGACTTCAGCGCCCAGCTTACCGCGATAAAAAACTCCGAAGCGGAGGCGATCTTCTTTCCGGGAAGCCCTACCGAAACCGCCCTGATCATGAAGCAGGCGAGGGAGTTTGGAATTGATCTCCCGTTTCTCGGCGGCGACACCTGGGACTCGCCGGAGTTGATTCGAATCGCCGGCGAGGCGGCGGAAGGCGCCGTTTATTCCGGCGCGTATGACCCTGCTGCCCCGCTGACAGGCAGGACGACGGAATTTCTTGAGGCTTACAAAGAGAAATACGGGCCCGACGCATATGCCGCAGACGTGGCGGCCCTGGGTTTCGACGCCTATCTGTTGGCGGTGAAGGCCATTGAAAAGGCCGGCAGCGTCGACGGGCCCGCGCTGAGGGACGTCCTTGCGCAAACGGAGGACTTTGAAGGGGCGACGGGTTATATCACCCTTGACGAAAACGGCGATGCGATAAAGCCCGCTGTCATTAAAACCGTTCGGGGCGGAAAAATCGTTTATCTATCATTTGTGGAACCATTCTGAGGATGCGGGAGAAAGCGATGCAGAGGAAAAAGAAGCGATTCGCTGCCATATGCGCTTTTATCATATGCTCAGCCCTGCTTTCGGGCTGCGCGACCCTGGATAACTTTAAAAGCGCTTTCCTTGAGTCGGAAGCAGCGAATTATGATGTTGTCCGAATCGGCGTGTTCGAACCGTTATCGGGGAGGGACAAGAAGCACGGAGAACTGGAGCTGCGGGGAATAAAGCTTGCCAATGAATTGTTCCCCACAGTCATCGGAAAAAAGGTGGAGCTGGTATACGCGGACAATAAATCGGATATGGACATGGCGGCCGCCGCCGCGAAAGAACTGGTTGAAAAGAAGGTTTCCGTCGTGCTGGGCAGCTACGGAAGCACCCTTTCCCTGGCGGGCGGGGAATATTTTACCGAAGCCCGGATTCCAGCCATCGCCATTACGGCCACCAATCCCCTGGTAACCAGCAGCAGCGATTACTATTTTAGGGCATGCTTTGTGGAATCCTTTCAGGGCGTCGCGCTGGCCAAGTATGTCGTGGAACAGATGGGAACAAGCACGGCGGCCATATTCAGGGACGCCGAGGATGACTACGCCGCAGCAGTATCACAGACCTTTTCGGACAAGATGGTGCAGCTGACGGCAGATGAGAACGCCATTGTCAAGGTGGTGGAATATACATCCGCACAGAAGGATTTCAAACCCCAGCTCCAGCAGATAAAGGAATCAGGGGCGAGCTTCGTGCTTCTGGCCGGCAAAAACAAGGACGCCATCCGGATCATGGCGCAGGCGAAGGAAGCCGGAATCCGCCTCACATTTCTCGGTACTGACAAATGGCAAAGCCAGAGTTTTCTCGATGAAGGAGGTACCGCCCTCGACGGCGCCGTCTTTTCTACCTACTTTGATCCGCAAGCCTCCATCACGGAGAATACGGAAGTATTTTTAAAAGCCTACCGGGAAAAATACGGAGAGGACGCCGAACCGCCCGCGGAAGCGGCCCTCGGTTTTGACGCCTATCTGCTGGCTCTTAATGCGATAAACGCGGCGGGCACCTCCGTGGACGGAGCGGCGATAAGGGATCAGCTCGCGGCCACGAAGAACTTTCCCGGAGCATCGGGGAACATTACCTTTGACGAAAACGGAGACCCGATCAAATCCGTTTCGATCCAGACCATAATAAATGGTGACATTTTTCATATATACACTGTAGAGCCTACATGGCAATAAGGAGGAAAAAACATGGAACAGAACATTAAAGACGCGATCGAAAACATCAGACCGTTTTTGCAGAGAGACGGCGGAGACATAGAGTTTGTCGAATACACAGCGGATAACATCGTCAGAGTGAGGCTTCAGGGAGCCTGCCACGGCTGCCCGGGAGCGCAGATGACCCTGAAGAACGTTATCGAAAGAATACTGAAAGAGCAGTATCCGGAAATAGCCGGGGTAGAAGCGGTATAGCGACATATGAAAAAATACTTTTTCATACTGGCGGCACTCATCATTGCGGTGGGATTATGGATCATTCTCCCACCATTTTTGCATGAGGAGAAGGAGGAGGTTGCCCCGCCACCGCCGCCGACGGTGGCAGAACCGGAAAAGCCGGTGTCCTTCCATATATTGGCGGGCGGAGACGTGATGGTCCACAAATCACAGATCAACGCCCAGTACGACAGTGCGACGGGGACATATAATTTTGACAACAACTTTGAATATATCAAAAAATACATCGAGGAAGCCGACCTTGCCCTTTGCAATCTGGAGACCACCTTCGCCGGCGGCGGGCGTTATACGGGTTATCCCGTTTTCAATACGCCGGACAGTCTGGCGGATGCGTTGAAGAAAGCGGGCTTCGATGTGGTTTTCACCGCGAACAACCATATCATGGACATGGGGATTGACGGCATGAAGAGGACTCTCCGGGTTGCCAGAGAGGCCGGACTTGCCACGGTGGGAACCCATCTGGAGGGGGAAAAGAATTATATCGTTCTTGACGTTAAGGGCATAAAAGTCGGCATCGTCGCATATCTTTACGAGACGCCGGAATACGAGGCCATCCCCACCATCAATTCGGTTCCGATCCCCGAAGAGGCCAGGCCGCTTTTGAATACCTTCAATTACAGCACGCTGGAGGAAGACCTGGAAAAGGTGAGGCAGAGCATCGAGGGCGCCAGGGCGGACGGCGCGGAGATCGTGATCTGTTATTACCATTGGGGCGAGGAATACCAGCGTTCTCCCAACGAGTATCAGCAGCGCATGGCGATGGACACCGCAGCTTTCGGAGCGGACATAATCTTCGCCTCCCATCCCCATGTGGTGCAGGGTGTGGAAATGCTTACGGTTGAAGGGACGGGCAGGAAGGTTCCCGTCTTTTACTCCTTGGGGAATTTGATTTCCAACCAGCGGGCCGAGACCCTGAACAACCGGTATACGGAACAGGAGATCCTCGCGGATGTGCGGCTGGAGTACATGAAGAGCACAAAGGAAATCGTCTCCATCGAAATGTCGGCGATTCCGCTCTGGGTCGAGCGGTACAAAAAAGGCGGAAAATATGTTTATTATATCATCCCGCTGGATCATACGATGCGGGAAAATCCCGCGCTTCTGGAATCGGGGCATCTGCCCCGGGCCGAACAAGCCCTTGAGGATCTTACAAAGCTTTTGGGTCAGGAATATATCAGGAACGCGGAATAGGTAATGGATCGGAGGATGGTTTGAAATGGATGCCAAATATCTCGATCTGATCGAACAATACCGGGATGAAATGATCAGGACGCTGCAGGAGCTGATTGCGTTTCGGAGCGTCGCATCTAACCCTGTTGAGGGAGCCCCTTTCGGAGCGGGGGTTCGGGATGCCTTCGAGTATATGCTGAACAAGGCCAAGGCGGACGGGTTTGACACGGAAAACGTCGACAACTACGGGGGCCATATCGAGTTCGGCGGATATCTCCTTGATGAAGAAGGGGACGTGGTCGGAACCAGCGACGAGGTCATGGGGATACTTTGCCATCTGGACGTGGTGCCGGAAGGAAAGGACTGGGATTACGAACCCTTCGGCGGACAGGTCGCCGAAGGCAGGGTCTACGGCCGTGGCGCCATCGACGACAAGGGCCCTACGGTTGCCGCCTATTACGCCATGAAAGCGTTGAAGGACGCAGGCGTCGTTCCGGAAAAGAAGGTTCGCCTGATCCTGGGTCTTGACGAGGAAACCGGCTGGAAGGGAATGGATTACTACCTGAAGCGGGTGAATCAGCCCGATTTCGGATTTTCTCCCGACGGAGAGTTTCCGGTGATTCATGGGGAAATGGGTTTGCTGATCTTCGACCTCGCCAAGAAGATCGGAAAAACCGCCGCGGGCGCGGCAGGGGTTTCCCTGAGAAGCGTGACCGGGGGAAACGCGCCGAATATGGTGCCGGATCATGCCAGGGCCGTTATAGCGGCAAATTCCTACGAGGAGATCAAGGAGAAGGCGGCCGAATTCAGAAAAAACACGAGCTATATGCTCAACACCAAGGGAATCGGGAAAAACCTCGAGATCACGGCCCACGGGATTTCAGCCCACGGCGCGAGGCCTCATATGGGGTTGAACGCCATTTCCATCCTGATGAAATTCCTGGGCGAAATCAACCTGGAAAATGATGATGTGCGGGACTTCGTCGACTTTTACAACCGCCATATCGGCTTTGACTTGCACGGAGGAGCCATAGGCTGCGGGTTTGAGGACGAACCTTCCGGCAAACTCATCTTCAACGTGGGCATGGTGAATATCGACGGAGAATCCGCAGTGATCACCGTCAATATCCGGTATCCCGTCACCATGAACGACGAGCAGATCTACGAAGCCATCCTGCCCGTTGTCAACCGGTACAATCTCGGCATCGTCAAAAAGGATCATAAACCGCCGATTTATATACCCAAGGATGACAGGATGATCCGGACGCTGATGGAAGTTTATCGGAAGCATACCGGCGATGCGGAAAGCGAGCCCATCGTAATCGGCGGAGCGACTTACGCCCGCGCGATAAAAAATGCCGTGGCCTACGGAGCTGTATTTCCGGGCGAACCGGAGCTTGCCCATCAGAAAAATGAATCCGTCGATATCGGGAACCTTATGAAGTGCGCAAGGATATATGCCGACGCCATATTCGAACTTGCGGACGGCCGGTTCCGAAAGGAAAGAACCCATGCAGAGGAGCCACAGACGCTTTAACCTGGGCATTTGCGCGGTCAGAATACTTTTCGATGCGGCGGCGTTTATTATCGTCACTCTGGTTTTCTTTAATTATATGAAATCAGAAGACGCCGCCAGATTCCACTTGTATTTTTGCTCGGATATGCCTTCTGTGTCGCGGTCGTTGCGTTTGATCTCCATTTTGTTATAAAGGATATCCGGTTTATCAGAAATAAAGAAAAGTAAACGAATATGTTTGACAGACCCGCCATGCGGGAATATAATATAACAGTAAAATCTGTTTCAGGGCGAGGTGCAAGTCCTCACCGGCGGTAAAGAGCGTTAAGCTACGAGTCCGCGAGCCGTAAGGCAGAATCGGTTAGATTCCGATACCGACGGTATAGTCCGGATGGAAGAAACAGGATTGGAAGAATATACTGTTTCATGCATTGAGCCTTGAAAGCAATTTCAAGGCTTTTTTAATGGGGCGGCTAACGGGGCCCCGCCGCTTCGGAACAGGAAACGGTTGCAGACCAATCTTGTGTGGCCTGACAGATTCCTAAATTATTATCGTGTACGGGCGGATGCCCGCAGATAAAGGAGGAATTTGAAACATGAATCGCTCAGAGAAAACGACCAAACTTACCAAGATGGCCATGCTAGCCGCGTTTTCCGTAGTGCTGGTGCTGCTGATCAGGATCCCCTATCCGCCGGCGCCTTTTCTGGTGTACGACCCGGCCGACATACCCATTTTTATCGGAACGTTTGCCTTCGGGCCTTTGGCTGGCTTTGCCCTTACCTTTGTCGTCAGCTTTATTCAGGCCTTTTTCCTTGGCGGCGACGGGATAATCGGGTTTTTCATGCATCTTGTCTCCACCGGATCCTTTGTGCTGCTGGCGGGATGGATCTACAAGCGGAACAAAACGAGAAAAACTGCTGTAATCGCTCTGATTTGTGGTACAATATTCATGACGGTCAGCATGGTGTTCTGGAACCTTCTTATTACACCGATTTTTCTGGGTGTTCCGAGGGAAGCCGTCATTGCGATGCTGGGCACGGTCATCATACCGTTCAATCTGCTGAAAGCCAGCATCAACTCTGTCGTAACGTTCCTGACCTATAAATCCATCGCCAGGTTTTTGCACAAGTAATAAAGGAACGGGATACTTAATTCAAAATCTGTTTGGAGCGATCGCCACGAATGGATAAGATAATTCGCGATGAATCGGATACAAAGGCATTCGGCAAAGAGCTGGCCGAGAAACTAAAGCCGGGAGACGTGGTCGCCCTGACCGGGGATCTGGGAGCCGGCAAAACCACTCTTACGAAGTATATTGCGGAGGGGCTTGGAATCACCGAAGTCGTTACAAGCCCCACCTTTACGATTGTTCAGGAATATACAGGGGGAAGGCTTCCCCTGTATCATTTTGATGTTTACCGGATCGACGATCCGGAGGAGATGGACGAACTCGGCTATGAGGAATACTTTTTCGGCTCGGGGGTCTGCGTCGTGGAATGGGCGGACCGGATTCCCGAGCTCATTCCGGAGAACGGCATATGGATCCGGATCGAATACGGCGCATCCGAGGACGAGCGCATTTATCATATTGAGAATTTTGATTATTAATTATTGTGCTTGCCCTTGGGTATAAGAAGATATCCGAGCAGTTTTGCTACGTTATCCAATCCTGGCGAACAATATTTTTAATCAATGCCATTTCGTTAACGGGAATTGCCAAAACACAGGCGGACTAAATCTGTGAATACAATAATTCAATATTAAAAAATAGATACTTGAAGGATTTGAAGGATGAATATACTTGCGATAGAAACGACCGGCGCCGAAGCCTCCGTCGCCTTAATCAATGACGAAGGCGAGGTTTTTATGGAGATTTCCGACCAAAAGATGAGCCATTTGCAGAATTTAATGCCGATGGTGGATAATTTGCTGAAAAAACGCGGATTGTCAATAGACGATATAAATTGCATTGCGGTATCCGAAGGCCCCGGATCGTTTACCGGAATCCGGATCGGCGTATCTTCCGCCAGGGCACTGGCGCAGGCGCTGGGATTGATGACCGTCGGCGTGCCGACGCTGGAATCCTTCCTGTACCATGTGCCCGAATACCGGGGAATCGTCTGCCCCATCCTGGACGCCAGGAGAAATCAGGTTTACGCGGGCGCGTACCGGTGGACGGACAGCGGACAGTATGAAGAAGTCGTCCCCGGAGCTGCCAGGCACCTTGACCAGCTGCTGGAACAGTTGGCGGAAGCGGTTTGCGGCGGATCCGCTCCGCCGGAAGTCACATTTTTCGGAGACGGAGGCATATCATGTAAAGACCGGATTTTGGAATGGCAAGAAGCATCGTCAAATTCCAATATACGAGTTTTATTTGCAGAAGACGGCATTAGACTGCAAAATGCGTCCTCCGTCGCAAAGCTGGCGCTGGAACTGTACCGTAAAGGTGAAATCAAAAGCCTTTATGACCTCAAGCCCGTATACATGAGGAAGGCTGAGGCGGAAAGAAAGCTGGAGGAAAAGCGCAATAAGCAGAAATGACGAAGGCGCAGGATTTATTGCTCATTGCAAGGCCGAAGCGCGGCCGCAAGCAGGGAGGGGAAGCCCAATGGACCTGGTGTTAAGACAGGCGGAGATCAGAGATATCAAGCCCATGGCGGAGATGGACGCCCTGTGCTTTACGACGCCCTGGAGCGAGCGATCCTTTGAGAGGGAAATCAAGGAAAACCGGCTGGCTTTTTATATCGTTGCGGAAATCGGCGGCAGGCTGGTGGGATACGCCGGGCTCTGGTGCATCGAGGACGAGGGCCATATCACCAATGTGGCGGTCCATCCGGACTTCAGAAGAAGGGGGATCGGCAAAGCGCTGATCTCGGTGCTGCTTTCCCATACGATACAGAACGGGATCCGGAGCCACACGCTGGAAGTCCGGGCATCGAACGAAGCGGCCATCTCGCTTTACAAACAGTTCGGCTTCGAACCCGCCGGACTCCGAAAAAACTATTATGAGGACAACGGCGAGGATGCTATAATAATGTGGCGCAAAGAATGAAGTCGAATGGAGGGCAATTCCTCTCATAAAATTTTCCTCGAGAGCAATACTAAGTGTAAACCTTAGTTGTCTTGAGAGGAGAATCGCCAATGATGAAAATCAGAAACAACTATTATGAGAATTATCATGACCTGAATGACGAAATGCTGTCGGCGGCGACGCAGTGCAGCAGATTTTCAAGGAGAAACGATGTAACCTCATTCAATATGATAGACTATCAGTCCTGTGAAAATTGCAGACATCTGTCTGCGGACGACCGGTGCGTTCTGAACATGCAGAACCGCTTTACAAATCTGGAATAAAACACGAAAGACGGTATAGAATGAAAAACGGTAAATTCATAACCCTGGGCATTGAGTCCAGTTGCGACGAAACCTCGGCGGCAGTGGTCGCGGAGGGCCGTGAGGCCCTTTCCAACGTCATTGCTTCTCAGATCAAGGTACATCAGGTGTTTGGCGGGGTCGTGCCGGAACTCGCATCCCGCCATCATCTGGACAACATCAATGCGGTAATCGACAAGGCGCTTGACGAAGCGGGAATCACGCTGAAGGACGTCGATCTGATCGGCGTCACCTATGGACCCGGACTGGTGGGCGCGTTGCTGATCGGGCTCGCAACGGCGAAGGCCATGGCCTACGCCCTGAAAAAACCCCTTGTGGGCGTCCACCATATCCAGGGGCACGTCTGCGCCAATTACATCGAGCATAAAGACCTGGCCCCGCCTTTTATCGCCCTCATCGCATCCGGAGGCCACACGACCATAGCCGATGTTTCGGATTACAACCGGTTTGAGGTTCTGGGACGGACCAGGGACGACGCCGCGGGCGAAGCCTTTGACAAGGTGGCCAGGCTCCTGGGTCTGGGTTATCCCGGCGGGCCTCTCATCGATCAGGCGGCAAGGGAGGGGAATCCCCACGCCGTTGAATTCAAGCGGGTATTCCTGGAAAAGGACAGCCTGGATTTCAGCTTCAGCGGGATCAAGACCGGAGTCATGAATTATTTGAATACGAAAAAGCAAAAGGGAGAGACGGTCAATGTCAACGATACGGCCGCGAGCTTCCAGCTTGCCGTTATCGAGGTCCTCGTCGCCAAGATCTTGACGGCTGCCGAGATGATGAAAAGGGACAGGATCGTGCTGGCCGGCGGAGTCGCGGCCAACAGCCTCCTGCGAAAGATGCTTAAGGAGGCATGCGAGGAACGGGGACTTGAGTTGTACTATCCTTCCCCGGTTCTCTGCACCGACAACGCGGCCATGATCGGCTGCGCCGCCTATTACAAATATAAAGCGGGCATGGAGGACGATTTTTATTTGGACGCATGCCCAAGCCTTGCATTGTAGGAAGAAATGATTATACTCTCAGCCAATAATCTGACAAAAACATACGGGGCGGATCCCATCCTTGCCGGCGTCTCCTTCCATATCAATGAAAAAGACCGGATCGGCATTGTCGGCGCCAACGGAGCGGGAAAGACCACGCTGCTCAACATCCTTTCCGGCAAACTTGCCTATGATTCGGGTGATTTTTTTATTTCCCCCGATACGAAAATCGGATATCTGAGGCAAAGTGAAAACCTCGAGTCGGAAAGAACGGTATATGAAGAAATGCTGGAAATCTTCAGAGACGTCATTGAGATGGAGCAGGAGATGGACAGGCTTTCCCGCCGGATTGCAGAGGAATCCCGCAGGGGCGGCGACGTCGTGAAACTGCTTCACCAATACGACAGTCTCCAGGAAGCCTTCCGAAACCGGAACGGATACGGATACAAGAGCGAGATCAACGGGATTCTGTCCAGCATGGCATTTCCGGAGGAGTTCTACCATAAGAAAATATCGCTTTTGAGCGGCGGGGAAAAAACCCGCCTTGCCCTGGCGTCCCTTCTGCTGAAAAAACCGGACCTGCTGTTTTTGGACGAGCCGACCAACCATCTGGACATCGGAACCCTGAAGTGGTTGGAGCAGTATCTGAAATCTTATCCGGGAACCATCGTCGTCATATCCCACGACCGGTACTTCCTTGACCAGACGGTGAACCGGATCTTCGAGATCGAAAACCACAAGCTCGTTACATATGAAGGAAACTATTCCGCCTATGCCGAAAAAAAGCGGCTGAGAGAGGCGGAGGAACTTAAGAAATACGAGCTTCAGCAGAAAGAGATCCAGCGGCAGGAGGAAATGATCCGCCGCTTTAAGCAGCACGGAACCGAAAAGCTGGCGAAGCGCGCAAAATCGCGGGAAAAGCTGCTGGAACGAATCGAGCGCATGGATAAGCCCGCGACGGGGACTCGCAGGATGAAGCTCCGGTTCAGGCAGAATATGCAAAGCGGCTATGACGTGCTGCAGCTCAAAGGGCTATCCAAGAGCTTCGGGCAAGGAAGCGCCAAAAGGGAGCTTTTCCGGAATGTCGAACTGGATGTGAAAAGAGGAGAAAGAATATGTCTGGTAGGGCCAAACGGTATTGGAAAGACAACTCTTTTAAAAATTATTATGGGCGAGGAGAAACCGGATCAGGGATATATCAAGCTTGGCTATAACATTTCCTTCGGATATTACGATCAGGAACAAAAGCTACTCGGATCCGGCAACACGGTCCTCGAAGAGGTGCATTCCGCTTACCGGCTGTACACCGAGACGGAGGTCCGCAGCCTGCTCGGGCGGTTCCTGTTTCAAGACGATATGGTCTTTCAGACCGTGTCCTCGTTAAGCGGAGGGGAAAAGGCGAGGCTCGCCCTCTTGAAACTCATGCTGTCGGGCGCCAATCTGCTTTTGATGGACGAGCCCACCAACCATCTGGATATCGCGTCAAAAGAGGTCTTCGAAGAAGCCCTGTTGGAATACCCGGGCACGATGATCGTCGTATCCCATGACCGTTATTTCCTTAACAAAATACCGACCCGCATCGTCGAGTTGGGCGAAGACGGGCTTACGAGCTATCTCGGCGGATATGACTATTACATGGAAAAGAAGCAGTCTCTCGGATCCGGCAAGAGCTACCTGGAGGAACTGGGGAAGAAGGCCGGATCCGGAAATGCGTCAGGCCCCGCCGCCAGCCCGGCAAAATCCGCTGCCGAATCCGCTTCCGGCGGTTCCGTTCCGGCAAGCTCCTCCATGGAGGAGCGCCGGAGGAACAAGGAGGCGCAGGCACGCCGGAAAAGGCTGGAGAAGGAGCGAAAGCGCCTGGAGGACTCCATAGCGGAAACCGAGGCGAAAATCGAGTGGATTCAAACCGAAATGTGCCGGGAAGAAGTCTATACCGACTATGTAAAGGTGGCCGCTTATCAGGGCGAACTGGACAGTTTGAAGAAAACCCTCGCGGAAACCTACGAGGCCTGGATAGCGCTCCACGAAGAGGAAGAATAGGACGCGCCGGTTCCCGGCAAAAGCCTCCGGCCCTGAGCCGTGGAACACGCCGGTTTGACGGACGAGCCGAGGCGCAGCCCCGTTGAAATGACGGAAGATTAGTAAATTTTCAGGGGCGAAAAATTTCTAATAAAGCGGTTTAAAAAGCTATTGCAGTCTTGGAAACAGTAACTTATAATAGGCTTGAGCATTGGAAACTGTTCAAATTGCTTATAATATGGAGGTAAAAGATGACATTTGAAAAAATAAGGGAGATAATAGTCGAGCAGTTGGGAGTAGACGAATCAGCGGTAACTCTTGAAACGAGCCTTATGAAAGATCTGGAGGCTGACTCTCTGGATGCGGTTGAGATCATAATGGCTATCGAAGATGAGTTCGAAATTGAGATTCCCGACGAAGAAGCCGAGAAATTCCAGAATGTCGGAGATATCGTCAAGTACGTGGAAGAAAAAATAAACTAATATATTCCGAGAAAACCCGCCCATGCGGGTTTTCCCTTCTGAACCCGTCGATTTAGATCGAACGGAGAGATTTGAAATTGTTCGGATTCTCCCACATTTGTATTGTGCTGGCTCAAAAAAAGTGCTATAATTTGTATACAATATATTTGACGGCGCGCAAAAGCGCCGTTAAAAGCAAAATAATAATTTATGGGATTAAGTGAGAAGGAGATATGAAGGATCACTCTAAGATTTCAAACGCAGTCATCAGAAGGCTGCCAAGATACCGAAGGTATCTCGCCGATCTCCGAAGCAAGAATATCGACAGAATTTCCTCCAATGAGCTGAGCAATCTGATTGGTTATACTGCGTCGCAAATAAGGCAGGATTTGAACAATTTCGGAGGCTTTGGCCAGCAGGGGTACGGATATAACGTTCAAAGCCTTTACAACGAGATTACCTCCATCCTTGGCTTGGACAAGGAATACAAGATGATCATTCTTGGGGCGGGCAATCTCGGCCAGGCGATTGCCAATTATACGCATTATTATAAATCCGGCTTTAAGGTAATCGCCATGTTCGACATCAATCCGAAACTGATCGGCTTAAGGATCAACGATATTGAGGTTCTTGACTACGAGAAGCTGGAAGAGTTTCTGAAAAACAACAGCGTGGATATCGGCATCGTCTGCACCAACAAATCCAGCGCGCAGGAAGTCGTCGACAAGCTCTGCGACGGAGGCGTCAGGGGAATTTGGAATTTTGCCCCGACGGATTTGCAGCTGAAGGCAAGCAACATAGCATTGGAAAACGTGCATCTGAGCGACAGCCTGCATTCTCTCGCATATTACATCAACAGAAACAGGCAAATGGAAAAAGAATAGCGACGGGAACAGTAAGAACTGGATATGAAAGCAAAAAAATAACCGTTTCGTCAGAAACGGTTATTCATTCTTTAATGGGTTTCACAAATCGAACAAGCCGATTGAAACAATAATTCTATTTCTAACCCTCTACCGGAGCGTCAACTGGGCACGCATTGGCGCATGCGCCGCAATCGATGCACTTTTCGGAGTCGATCACATATTTGCCGTCTCCTGCAGAGATTGCTTCAGTCGGGCATTCGGCTTCGCATGCCCCGCAGCTGATGCAATTATCATTAATCACATATGCCATAACAAAACCTCCTTAAATAGTGAATTAAACAAGCAGAATCATTATAACAGAAGCTTGTCAAATTAACAATAGTATTTTCCGAATAAATATGCAAGTTCTATGAATTTCCGGAATCTTCGAGGTGAACAATGAAAATCTACGGTTTGGTCGGAAAAAGCGGGACGGGCAAAAGCTATCAGGCCATGAACCTCTGTAAAGAGCTGAATATCGAAGGCATCATCGACGACGGACTGTTTATTTCCGGGAGCTCCATACTGGAAGGAACCTCGGCAAAGCGCCAGAGCACGAAAGTCGCGGCCATAAAAACGGCCCTGTTTACCGATGAGGAGCACCGCCGCCTGGTCAGAGATAAAATCAGGGAGGTTTCTCCGGAATCCCTGCTGATTCTCGGAACCTCGGAGAAGATGGTGCACCGGATCGCGGATCATCTTGAACTGCCCCCGCCGGAGTCCATTATCCATATCGAGGATATTACCACCGAAGAGGAACGCGAGACGGCGAGAAAACAGCGGGAAGAACTGGGCAAGCACATTATTCCCGTGCCGGCGCTTCAGCTCAAGCGCGAGTTCTCAGGGTATTTTCTGGACCCGCTGCGGATTATCAGAGGCTGGAGAGGGGGAAGGGCGTCCATATCTGAAAAGACGGTGGTGCGCCCGACTTACAGCTATCTCGGCGCGTATACCATCTCCGACAAGGTGATCGGCGATATCGTGTATTATTTAGGGGGAAAAACAGCGGGCGTGGAGTCCGTCACCAAGGTTTCTATCGAAAACAATGCGGACGGAATGCGGATCGCAATATCCCTGGTCTGCAAATTCGGCTGCCGGGTCGTGGACGTAGCCAGGGAGCTCCAAAAGGTAGTGGCAAAGAATGTGGGGAACATGACGGCCTTCCATATCAAAGCCGTCGACATTGACATCAAGGGGCTGAAGTAGCGGATCGAAGGGCAAGCCGATCCGGGACGGGATAAAGAAGGAATGAAAACAACAGCTGAAAACAACCGAATTATCATAGAAGGAATCGAGGACTTTCACCTTGACCATACCTTTGACAACGGGCAGTGCTTCCGCTGGAACCGGGAAGACGACGGCAGCTATACCGGCGTCGCCTTCGGCAGGGCGGTGAATATCGATTATAAGGACAAAGCCCTCATCCTGGACAATGTTTCACCGGAGGACTACCTTCACATCTGGAAAGACTATCTGGATCTTGACCGGGATTACGGCGCCATCAAGCGGATGCTGGCCGAAAAGGATCCCGTCTTGAAGCGGGCCGTTTCCTGCGGAGCAGGCATGCGGATCCTGCGGCAGGAAAAATGGGAAACGCTGATCTCGTTCATTCTTTCCCAGAACAACAACATCACCAGGATCAAAAACTGCGTGGAAAGCCTTTGCACCGCCTACGGGAAACCCATCGGCGCATATAAGGGAAAAATGCGCTATGCCTTTCCCACGCCGGAAGCCCTGGCAGGGCTTCGCCCCGAGGATCTGGACATATGCCGGCTGGGGTACCGGGCGAAATATATCGTTGAGACTGCGAAGCAGATCGCTTCGGATGGCGGGAGGACGCTGGAAAGCATGGATGAGGCGCCGGCGGAGGAGGCTTACAAATTCCTGCTCGGCCTGAGCGGAGTGGGACCCAAGGTCGCGCATTGCATCATGCTGTTTTCCATGGGAAAGTATGACAGCTTCCCGCTTGACGTTTGGATCAAAAGGGTTCTGAACCAGGCGTACCGGATAGAAGAAGGGAACCTGAAGCAGATGCGGGAGTTCGCCGCCCGCCATTTCGGCGAATACGGGGGCATCGCCCAGCAATATCTGTTTTATTACGCGAGAAATATGAGCAAGAATAGGAGGGAAAGGGAGATTTGCGATTCCTTTGCATAAGTCTGATGAATTGGGCAACCTAATGTAAGGAACCGCAGTCGGAAGAGGAACGGAGCAAATGTTGGGACCAATCGTAAACGGAGCCGCCATTTTGATCTGCGCCCTGGCAGGCAAATTTTTCATCAAGGGCCTGCCGGAGAGGTTCGAGGTTATCATTAAAAAAGCGATCGGGTTATCTGTCATATACATAGGCATTTCCGGCGCCCTGGAAAACCGGCGGGTCATGCTTCTTATCATCAGCATGGTGGCGGGAAGCATGATCGGTGAATGGATCGACATCGACAAAGGCATGAACAGGCTCGGCCTTTGGGCGGAAAAAAAGCTGGGCTTTGGCGAAGGGAACTTTGCCAAGGGCTTTGTCACCGCCAGCATCCTGTTCTGCACGGGTTCCATGGCCATTGTCGGCGCGATGCAGAGCGGCCTCCAGGGAAATCACGAGATGCTTTTCGCGAAATCCATCCTGGACGGCGTCATCTCCATCATATTCGGATCCGCCATGGGAATCGGCGTAGCCTTTTCGGCGATACCGGTTGTCCTGTATGAAGGCCTGATCACTTTGGGCGCCGGCTATATCAAGGATATGCTTACGACGGAAATCATTACGGAGATGTCCGCAACGGGAAGCCTGCTCATTGCGGCAATCGGCTTTAATTTTCTTGAAATAAAGGAAATCAAGGTTGCCAATATGATTCCGGCAATTTTTATGCCGTGGCTTTTCATCGCGATCGAGGCGGCACTTTTTTAAAATTTTAGAAAAAACCTATTGACAATTTTATCCCTTCGTATTAAATTAATTTTAGCACTCACCTATAATGAGTGCTAACAGGTTAATAAAAACATGGATACATAAAAATAATAGCAAAATCAACATGGAGAGGAGATTGTAAGAATGAACATTAAACCATTAGGCGACAGAGTTGTTATTAAGAGATTGGAAGCCGAAGAGAAGACCAAGAGCGGCATCGTTCTTCCGAGTCAGGCAAAAGAACAACCTCAGATGGCTGAAGTAGTCGCAGTAGGCCCTGGCGCCACCGAAGACGGGAAGACCATTCCGATGGAAGTCAAAGTCGGAGACGTGGTCATATTCGCAAAATATGCAGGCACCGATATCAAGTATGACGGTCAGGAATACACCATCCTGTCACAGAAGGATATTCTTGCCGTAGTAGGCTGATAAATCCCAAGACCAATAAAACGATACTATTAAGGAAAGGAAGATAACGAGATGGCAAAACAGGTTAACTATGGCGAAGAAGCCAGAAGAAAGCTGCAGGCTGGAGTCGACAAGCTTGCGAATACAGTGAAAATAACACTTGGACCGAAAGGAAGAAATGTTCTTCTTGAAAAGAAATTCGGATCTCCGATGATCACCAACGACGGTGTTACCATCGCGAAGGAGATTGAACTTGAAGATCCCTATGAAAACATGGGCGCTCAGCTCGTTAAGGAAGTCGCCACAAAGACCAACGACGTGGCGGGAGACGGAACCACCACTGCTACGCTCCTTGCGCAGATCATCATCAAGGAAGGCTTTAAAAACGTGGCCGCAGGCGCCAATCCCATGATCCTGAAGAAGGGTATTCAGGGCGCGGTGGATGTGGCGGTGCAAGAGATTAAGAAGACCGCTATTAAGATAGAAACGAAGGATAAAATCGCTCAGGTTGCTTCCATTTCCGCCAGCGACGACGAAATCGGACGGCTTATCGCCGAAGCGATGGAAAAGGTCGGCAAGGACGGAGTCATTACAGTAGAAGAATCCAAGTCCTTGGGAACCACCCTTGAGGTTGTGGAAGGAATGCAGTTCGACAGAGGGTATCTGTCCGCCTACATGGTGACCGACGCGGAAAAGATGGAAGCGGTTCTCACGAATCCGTACATCCTCATTACTGATAAGAAGATTTCGAACATCCAGGAACTTCTGCCCATCCTTGAGCAGATCGTTCAGCAGGGAAGAAAGCTTCTGATCATCGCGGAAGACGTCGACGGAGAAGCTCTTCCGACCCTCGTTGTCAATAAATTAAGAGGAACCTTTGAATGCGTTGCGGTTAAAGCTCCCGGCTTCGGCGACAGAAGAAAGGCCATGCTGGCTGACATCGCTGCACTGACCGGCGGTAAAGTGATTTCGGAAGAGCTGGGATATGACCTTAAGGAAGCCACCCTTGACATGCTTGGAACCGCCAATACCGTCAAGGTCACCAAGGAGTACACCACGATCATTGACGGAGCCGGAGATCCCAAGGAAATCCAGGCCAGGATCGCACAGATCAAGGCTCAGATCGAAGAAACAACTTCCGATTTCGACAGGGAGAAGCTTCAGGAAAGACTGGCCAAGCTGTCCGGCGGCGTAGCCGTGATCCAGGTCGGTGCCGCTACCGAAACTGAGCTGAAGGAAAAGAAACTGAGAATTGAAGACGCGCTCAACGCAACCAGAGCTGCAGTTGAGGAAGGTATCGTTCCCGGCGGCGGTGTTGCGCTGGTCAATACGATTCCTGCGGTTCAGAAATATGTCGACGGTCTCAGCGGAGACGAAAAGACGGGCGCTGCGATCATCGTAAGGGCTCTTGAGGAGCCGGTAAGACAGATTGCGGAAAATGCCGGATTTGAAGGATCCGTGGTCGTGTCCAAGATTAAGAGCAGCGAAAAAGGCATCGGCTTCAACGCATTGACGGAAGTCTATGAAGATATGATCAAAGCCGGTATCGTTGATCCTGCCAAGGTTACAAGATCAGCTCTCCAGAATGCTGCTTCCGCATCCGCAATGTTGCTTACAACGGAAGCCGGCGTGGTTGAAGTCAAGAAGGACGAACCCGCGAACCCCGGAATGGGCGGCGGAATGGGCGCCGGCATGATGTAAGCCCAAGCCATGACGCGATCTAAAACGGATTAAACGGAGAGGCTATCTCAATGGTTGAAGAACCATATGAGATAGCCATTTTTCTATCAATATTAATTAAAATAGTTTTAAATTCTTAAAAGGAAGAGAATTGGTTTATAAATGCAGAAAGATTTATTATAGCTTGAGTTTAATGGAGGATAGGGGATGATCGGTTTATTTATGAAAGACTAACTATTAAAAGTCAAGTGCCGAAACGAAAAATTTTTATGAATTGCAGCAATGCGTTTCAGGCGTAATTGAACCTTGATAACTGCATGACAAAATAAGCACCTCGGAGAGCTGC